>Ga0114993_10000077_pt1 | contig 95251 bp, 89 predicted proteins | sample ArcticOcean_MG_C_FD_87042 | JGI IMG/M metagenome (GOLD analysis project Ga0114993, IMG submission 87042) | Marine microbial communities from western Arctic Ocean - ArcticOcean_MG_CB2_150 | ecosystem: Environmental > Aquatic > Marine > Oceanic | place: Arctic Ocean: Canada Basin | collected... | reverse complement strand
GTATTCTCTAGCAAAAGAGCAAGTGTGTGACGTTCTATCATGCTAACTCACGGTCATCCGATGCTAAATGCATCTCGTGGTGTCCTTTACCTGCAGCAATCATAGGATATACATTTTCCGTTTGATCAGTGATAAAGTCCATTACCACAAGCCGGTCACGCAATGAAAAAGCCTCTTCCAATGCGCCATCGACATCTCCAGGCCGCTCGATTTTCATTCCTATATGTCCATAGCTTTCAGCCAGCTTCACAAAGTCCGGAAGTGCGTCCATATAAGAATTCGAGTATCTCGATTCATAGAAAAATTCTTGCCACTGGCGTACCATCCCCATATACCGATTGTTAAGACTTACCACTTTGATAGGCAAGTTGTACTGAAGGCATGTAGATAGCTCCTGGATACACATCTGAAAACTTGCCTCACCAGTAACGCACGCTACAATGCTGTCTGGAAAAGCTAACTGGACTCCGACAGCGGCCGGCAAACCAAAACCCATCGTCCCCAAGCCACCGGAATTAATCCATCTTCGTGGTTTATCAAAAGTGTAGTATTGGGCTGCCCACATCTGATGTTGGCCTACATCAGATGTAATATAAGCGTCGCCGTTTGTCACTTTGTGTAACGCCTCGATCACTGATTGAGGCTTAATTAGCTTACTGTTCCTATCGTAATCTAGGCACCTTAAACTTGCCCATTCCTCAATCTGACTCCACCAAGCATTCGTACTGCGATCAACAAGCGTATGACCAGTAGATTCTATAACTCTATTTAACTCTCTAAGGACACTAGATACACTACCTACGATAGGCACATCAACGTGAACGTTTTTAGATATTGAAGCGGGATCGATATCGATATGGATGATTTTCGCTTCTGGGCAGAATTTTTCTAAATCTCCAGTTACTCTGTCGTCAAAACGAGCGCCAATGGAAATCAACACATCACAGTGATGCATTGCCATATTAGCTTCGTAGGTACCGTGCATCCCGAGCATCCCAACAAACTGAGGGTCGCTTCCAGGGTAGGCACCCAACCCCATCAAGGTATTCGTGATAGGGTAGCCAAGCAAACGAGTGAACTTGGTAAGTTCCGCTGACGCATCCCCAATAACAACCCCGCCACCAGAGTAAATCATGGGTTTTTTAGCCGACAACAACAAGTCGCAAGCGCGTTTTATTTGCTGAGGATCCCCGTCAACCGAAGGCTTGTAAGATCGCATGGTGACAGATTTAGGATAACTATACGATGTAACTTCAGCTGTAACATCTTTAGGTAGGTCAACTACGACTGGGCCGGGACGCCCTGTACTCGCAACATAAAAGGCTTTTTTTATCGTCTCAGCCAAATCCTCGACCCGCTGCACCAAGAAATTATGCTTAACGCATGGCCTGGTTATTCCTACACTATCAACTTCCTGAAATGCATCGTTTCCAATCAAGGCAGTTGATACTTGTCCAGTAAAAACAACCATAGGAATCGAGTCCATATATGCAGTGGCGATACCTGTAACAGCATTGGTTGCTCCAGGACCTGAAGTCACTAGAACAACTCCGGGCCTTCCACAAGCACGCGCATACCCATCTGCTGCGTGTGTAGCCCCTTGCTCATGACGAACTAATATATGTTTAATTTTGTCTTGCTTAAAAATTTCATCGTAGATGTGCAGGACCGCACCGCCAGGATAGCCAAAAAGAAATTCCACGCCCTCTTCCGCAAGCGCTTTAACAAATATTTCTGCTCCACGCAGTTGCTCAGCCAATAGTTTTACCTTTTATGGTTCCGTCAAACGCACTCATCCTAGTGCTCAATAGATTACGTTGATTGTATAAAGCACCGTGCGATTTTGCTTTTGCCAAAATTATAAGGCGCAAGAAAAGACCTTCTAGCCGGTGCCGCTTGCTTCGTGCGCTAGAGCAGCGTAATTGATCGCGTAGGCTAATGATATTCCACAATTTAGTCAAGTCAACACTGCTCCAAAGTATAGAGAATTATTGCTATTTTGAACAAAAAAAGGATTATTTAGCTGTTGTTAACAGCATTCGTAATTAAAAAATAGGTTAATTCCCTAAAAATTACAAATTTTATACATCCCTATCGCGCAAACAAAACGTTTTTTATCCTAATTGCAAAATGCCAGTATACTAAAGTTAATTACCGTGTTGGGATGCCGACTTATCCCACACACACATGTTTCATCAAAAAAAGTTACTACGAAAATGAAAACTTCGAATTTTTTTATACCTACCCTCCGCGAAGCTCCCTCTGAAGCTGAAATAGCGAGTCATCGGCTAATGTTGAGAGCTGGCCTAGTGAGGCAACTGGCTTCCGGGATATACACGTGGCTTCCGCTGGGCCTCCGAGTCCTTCGCAAAGTTGAAGCGGTCATACGAGAAGAGATGAACCTTGCAGGCGCTCAAGAAGTCTTGATGTCCAGTGTACAGCCCGCTAAACTTTGGAAAGAGTCGACACGCTGGGAAGCATACGGCCCAGAACTTCTTCGCTTTACAGACCGGCACGATAGGGATTTCTGTCTGGGGCCAACCCACGAGGAAATTATCACCGACTTGGTTCGAGGCGAAATAAAGAGCTATAAGCAGCTGCCATGCAACCTCTACCAAATACAAATGAAGTTTAGAGACGAGATAAGGCCCCGCTTTGGTGTTATGCGTGCGCGCGAATTTTTGATGAAAGATGCATATTCTTTTCATATAGACTCAAACTCCCTTGAAGAGACGTATCAATGCATGCATGCAACATACTGCAAAATTTTCGACCGCCTTGGGCTAAGGTATCGCGCTGTTATTGCGGACACGGGCAATATCGGTGGTTCAAAATCTCATGAGTTTCATGTTTTAGCCGACTCTGGCGAAGACAGGATTGCCTTTAGCACAGAAGGTGACTACGCGTCAAATGTAGAGATGACCCCGGTCATTTCGCCAACATCCGAACCGCCACCGGGAACGGAGTCTATGCAGACTGTTGGAACACCAAAGCAACATACAGTTAAAGAGGTGTGTGAATTCCTGCATATTCCTTTGTCGAAATGCCTTAAAACTCTTATTGTAGAAGGTGACCGTGGCGGGCTAATAGGGATCGTTTTAAGAGGCGACCACGATCTAAATGTAGTAAAGGCCCAAAAGTTAGACGGAATAGCCTCCCCGCTTCGCTTTGCCGGAGCCGATGAGATTTTAGCCGCTATTGGATCCTCTCCTGGCTCAATAGGACCAGTCGGACTTCCATTGGATATCCTAGTCGACCAAGATGCCGCACTTGTTTCAGATTTTGTCTGCGGGGCGAATAAAAATGGACACCATCTAACCGGAGTAAATTGGAAGCGCGATCTCGCAAGCCCTAAGATTTTTGATTTGAGAGAAGTTGTGGCTGGAGACCTTTCGCCTGAGGGACTGGGGACACTGGATATCAAAAGAGGCATTGAAGTGGGCCATATTTTCCAACTTGGAACAAAATACAGCTCTGCTATGAAAGCCTCGGTACTCGATGAAAACGGGAAATCTGTAACCATGATTATGGGGTGCTATGGCTTGGGCGTCTCTCGAATCGTGTCCGCGGCTATAGAACAGAACAATGACTCCAAAGGTATTATTTGGCCCAAACAGATGGCTCCCTTCTTTTGCGCAATTGTACCTATTAATATGCATAAATCACCCTCCCTTCTTAAAAAAGCAAATGCACTCTATGAGACGTTGTCGAAAAATGGATATGAGGTTCTGTTTTGCGATAAGCCAGAACGGCCTGGTGTAATGTTTGCCAATCTAGAACTAATAGGCATACCGCATCGCCTAGTCCTCACCGAGCGAGGCTTGAACAACAAGCTAATCGAATATAAAAGTCGTGTATCTGATGATGTTCTTGAGATTAGTTGGGATGAGACCTCGAGTTTTCTCGACCAATTTAGGCAATAAAGCATGGAACTAACGATTTACCATAATCCGAGCTGCTCAAAATCTCGTGCAGCTTTAGAATTAGTGCGCCATAAGTCCGCCATGCCTAACATAATCGAGTATTTAGTCGATCCTCTAAAAGAAGACGACATTAAAGCACTACTGAGGGTGCTCAAAATGGAAGCAATGGAACTGGTACGGACAAAAGAAAAATGCTGGCCCGACTTAGGGTTGCACTCGAAATCTAGTGAGAAAGAAATCATCAACGCTATGCTGGAAAACCGGGAGCTAATAGAACGGCCAATTGTTGTGAACGACGGTAAAGCGGCTATCGGCCGACCTATCGAAAATATCATGAAATTGTTAGGTGATTAATTTATCATCTGAAAAGCTCGTCATATATTATATCCAGGGAGTTCTTGCCGAAGGCGGGGGAGCTAATCGGCAAAAGGTCTGTTTCAATGTCATGACCGCAAACCCATTGGAAAAACCTTCCTCTACCGCTTGCTACCCTCCACATGCCTGTCTAAGAATTCCCGCACGAATGGAATGGTAAGCGAGCGGCTATGCTCAAGTGAAGCGGTATCAAGCAATACCAAAACTTCCATCAAAGATGCCATATCTCTCTTATAGGTTCGCATGATAAAGTTTACAGTAACTTGGGGGAGGTCAAGCCCACGCATATTAGCCTCTTTCACTAGCAGCTCTGCCTTATCATGCTCCGGCAGTTCACCCAGTTGATAGACGAGTCCCTCACCAAAACGAGAGGTCAAATCTTGAAGCCCAAACCCTACCACATCTGGCCTCAACATTGACGAAAACAACATCCTCCCACCACGCTCTTTAAGCTCGTTATATAAATGAAAAACGCTTTCTTCTCTAGCATGATCACCGCAGCACAGATCTACATCGTCGATTGCCACAAGAGACACATCTACAAGATCGCAAAGGACCGTTTCTAGGTTTGGAAGGATAGTTTTAATCGGTAAGTATATGGCACGCTGGTTTAGGCGATTGGCCTCTCTAACTGCTGCTTCAAGCAAATGAGATTTACCCGTTCCTCTCCCGCCCCAGAGATAAATACAAGAATAACTGTCAACTGAATGCCAATCCTTTAAAACACAAACGATTTCTGAATTCACACCCGATACGTAGCGCTCAAACTTATGGTGGGGAGCACGATATAAATCTAGAGTAAGCTGTGAAATCAAAGGCTTTTCCTGGAATATTGTCGCTACATCAGTGTTCAGAATGATACAGCCTAAGATGTCTTAACAAGACCACTGTAATCGCGGCTATCGGAAGTGCCAGCAATATACCTGAGAATCCAAATAGATACCCTCCAATCATGACCGCAAGAATAACCCATACCGGATGCAGGCCTATGCGATCGCCGACTAGAACTGGACTCAAAACCATACTCTCAGTTACTTGACCTAGGCCAAAAATTCCGACGATTTTAAGCACTTCTGAATAATGTTCAAACTGTCCAAGTCCAACGATACCTGCCAGTGATAATCCAACTATCAAGCCAAAATATGGAACGAAACTTACTAGTCCAGAGATAAAGCCAATCAGGAAAGCGTATTTAACCCCGAGTATGTAAAGCCCGACCGCATAAAACAGTCCCAAAAAAAGCATAATTAGTATCTGCCCTCTTAAAAACTCAGACAGAACGGCATCGACTTCGCGAGAAATCGTTCTTAGGCCACCAACAAGATGTTGCGGGCAGACACTCTCTGCGCTGAGCAACACTTTGTTCCAGTCTCTCATCAGGTAAAAAGTTATAATCGGGACTAGAAATAGATAGATCATGCCTTCGAGAAGGTATTGCCCCGACTGTCCAATCCTTGAAAACACCTCAGTCGCAAACGACCCGACTTCTCTCCAATTCGCAAACAAAGTCTCCTTCACCTGACCGAGCTCCAAAGTTTTAGCATGCGCGCCAAACAAGGATTCAGCCGGCCCAGAGGAAACGTCGCGAAGCTTCTCCAAAGCATCGGGGATCGCAGCCACTAGCGCCGCCAGCTCAGCTTGCAAAATAGGGAGAATACCCGCAACCATAATAAAAAAGAATAAAAAGAGTAAAAGAAAAAACGCTGACACACCGAGAGCTCTAGGAAGTCCTCTAGACTCTAAGAAATCTACTATGGGCTGCCCAAGATAAGCCACTATCCCGCTTAGAAAAAAGGGCGATAAAACTGGTGCTAGTAAATAAACAACAAGTGTAGCCATGCCCAAACAAAGACTAACTAGCACAAAGTACGATGGTCCTCTCAGTGGTTCAGACATCATCCGATTCCTTTTGAAACACCTACAATTTAAATTTCAGTCATAGGATACATGGTTTAGTAGATGGTGGCATTGCACGGTAGCTTGCATCGATTATACAGACTAGAAATTTATTACCCAAGTCCCATGCCAACCGCAGGAAAAAATGTGGAGACCCCCCTAACAGGGATTTTAAAATATGTTCCCCTGGATTTCTTTTACCTAAACTAGTTGCGAGTATGGTGTCCGCGTATAGAATAACGTCACGGCCAAGTGCTAAAGATGTCTGTCAGAAAGGACCATATCGACACAATTGCAACAGCAAAAATATATGACAAAGACCACAAAAAACAAGCTTTCATATCGAAACGCAGGGGTTGACATAGAACGAGGCGAACAGTTCGTAGCCAATATCGTACCCCTTGCAAAGGGGACTGTAAGAGCAGGAGTTATTGGCGGCTTAGGTGGATTTGGTGGACTTTTTGACTTGAAAGCGACAGGCTTTCAGGATCCGTTAATAGTTGCCGCCACTGATGGAGTTGGGACTAAATTACTTCTTGCAATCGAATTAAACCGCCATGAAACAATAGGAATAGATCTTGTTGCTATGTGTGTGAATGATTTAGTAGTACAGGGAGCTCAGCCCCTCTTTTTCTTAGATTACTTCGCAACAGGAGCCTTGAGCCTAGAGGTCGCGGAATCAGCGTTAAAAGGTATTGTAGAAGGCTGCCTCCAGTCTGATGCAGCGCTTTTAGGCGGAGAGACTGCGGAAATGCCACAAATGTATTCTAAAAACCATTACGACCTCGCTGGCTTCTGCGTAGGGGCGGTTGAACGAGAAAACTTAATAGACAGCTCTGATGTCAAAAGTGGAGACGTTCTTTTAGGATTAACGTCATCTGGGGTCCACTCAAATGGATACTCTCTCGTAAGAAAAATTGTAGAAAGAAGCGGCGTCAATTACAACTATGTCCTAGAAGAAAAATCGCTAGGAGACATTCTCCTTACACCTACCAGGATATATGTCAAAACAGTGATTAGCCTACTAGCACACCAAAAAGTGAATGCAATCGCACACATCACAGGCGGAGGACTAACCAAAAACGTACCACGTATTCTACCTGAAGGCCTTGATGCAAAGATCGACCTCAAAAATTGGCCTGTTCCCTCCATATTCCGTTGGCTAAAAGAACAAGGTGGGGTCTCTTCTAAAGAGATGCTCAGTACCTTTAACTGTGGGATAGGAATGGTTTTGGTGATCTCCAAAAACGCTATTAATGACGTGGAAGAGCACCTTAAAACAGCGGGAGAAAAAACCTACAGAATCGGTGAAGTTACTGAGGGAAATGGTTGCGTTGAATATGAAAACCGCTTGTTTGACGAGAAATAATTTGCTGTAGACCTTGCTTTACAGCGCAGAGAAACCTAACCGTTGTTCTATTGCGGACAAAAACCCTCGAACAATTTGGACTTCGCTATGACGTAAATTGGTCGAGTTTAAGTAGCGACCTATTCTACGCTCCAACAACTTAGGATAAACAGGGTCGTAGTACCCAACTGACTTCATCACTGCCATAAGATGCGCCCTCAGGAGTTGAATCTCTGAGGCAGAAGCTAGAGGATCCTTTTCTTGACCTATAGCATCTTGCTTACCTGAGCCCATCGACAAATGAGCCATGCGGATCTCATATGCCATTATCTGAACCGCTTGACCCAGATTCAAAGACTTAAACTGACTGTGAGTCGGAATACGTATAGAACGCTGGCAAAGATCAAGTTCAGAATTACTCAGGCCCGCTTGCTCACGACCAAAGACAATGGCGACGGGCGCTTCAGTCCGCGATATTTCTAAAGCCGCGTCACGAGGAGACAGTACTGGCCAATTTATTTGTCTATTCCGCGCTGTAGTCCCATAAACCAGTGAACAACCCTCTACCGAGTGCTCCAGCTCTGAGTGAACCAATGCGCGGTCCAGCAAATCGCTCGCACCGACTGCGCGCGCAGTCGCCTCTATCGCAGGGAATCTAACTGGATTCACCAAATGTAGCGCATCAAGGCCCATTACTTTCATAGCGCGAGCCACCGCACCAATATTACCTGGATGACTAGTCCCAACTAGTACTATTCGCAATCTGGACAACTTAGCGCCAACTTCAGCTTCAGCTTCAGCTTCAGCTTCAGCACCCAATTTTTCGCTAAAGTAATTCAATAACAGTTCCCACTAATAGGTTAAACTAACGTCTTTTAACGCGTGACATCATCTTATGCAGCCAATGCTTAACATCGCCATCCGCGCAGCTCGGAGAGCCGGCACAATTATTTCAAGGGCGCAAAACCGCCTTTACGACCTAAAAGTCGAATCAAAAGGACACAACGACTACGTAACACAAACAGACGTTGAAGCAGAAGCCGCTATAATTGAAGTCCTTTCAGAGGCGTACCCCTCTCACTCTATTGTAGCAGAAGAGTCAGGTTCTATAGGAGCATCTGAGTTCAAGTGGGTTATCGACCCAATTGACGGCACGCTCAACTTCATACACGGCTTCCCAAGTTATGCGATTTCTATCGCACTACAAGTAAAAGGCCGCCTAGAACAAGCGGTTGTTTACGATCCAACTAGAGATGAGCTATACACGGCTTCAAGGGGTGCAGGAGCACAACTGAATGGACAAAGGATTCGAGTAAGTTCAAGGACTGAGCTAGATTCTTCGATCTTGGGCACAGGATTTCCAGTAAGGAACAAAGATAATTTGCCAAACTACCTCCGTGGCTTTACGACGCTACTGAATAAAAGCGTCGATATGAGATGCACTGGATCGGCATCTCTAAACCTTGCCTACGTTGCTACCGGCAGACTAGACGGGTTCTGGGAATTTAACCTTCACGAGTGGAATATAGCCGCTGGGGCTCTTCTAGTGCAGGAGTCTGGAGGGCTCATCGGTGACCCTCAAGGCGGCGAGACACATATGCAAACAGGGCATGTCATAGCAGCCAATCCCAAAATTTTCAGGCAAATACTAACTGCTTTGCGAGCAAGTTAAATGGAATAGATCAACGAGACTGTCAAATGTGCGGCTTTCTAAACATAAGATATCGCAATCCTCAACAAAAAAGCTGATATAGCAACCACACATAGCGTTTCTATAACTGTCAGCTTTCTCACTTTATGGGCCCAAGATCCGCGTGCTTAGCAGAACAGTACGGTCTCTCGCTGCGAAAAATGCTCTCTTCTAGCGGAACGTATAAGCTACAATAACTGCATGCAACTATTTTGCCATTTTCATTTGATACTGCTTTTTTAAGAAGACGCGCACGTAAAACACTAAACAACCAACAAACGAAAGCCACTAACAATATAGCCAAAACCAGTCTCACTAACATGTAAAAATCCTCTTACAATTGTTTTTTGTATCTTTCTCTCGATAATTCCAATGACAAAACAAACTGAAATTGCCATACTTAGCGACACACAGAGTTGCACTTTTAAAGTTTAGTATATAGTCACTTTTTGTATGACACTAAACAAGCCTAATAAACACTTCTAGGGTATTATTAGAACCCTATAGAAAGGTCAATTGCATTAGGAACGGAGCTAACGGAAATGAATTTACATGAATATCAAGCAAAACAACTGTTTGCCGAATACGGAATCCCAGTTCAGGATGGGCTAGTTGCACATACTGCGGAAGAAGCAGTTAAAAATGCAAAGGCCCTAGGTGGCAGTGCTTGGCTTGCAAAGGCACAAGTGCATGCCGGTGGAAGAGGAAAAGCTGGTGGAGTTAAATTTACAAAGGATCTAACTGAACTCGAAGCAATAGCTAGAAATCTAATTGGTTCTCAGCTTATCACGAAGCAATCAGCCCCTGATGGGCAGCCTGTAAACTGCGTCCTCATAGCTGCAGCCGCTGATATCGCAAAAGAGCTTTACTTAGGGGTGGTAGTAGATAGAGGGTCTAGGCAGATCACATTTATGGGCTCATTAGCTGGTGGAATGGACATTGAAGAAGTAGCCGCAAACACCCCAGAGAAAATCGTCACCTTTAGCATTGAACCAGCACTCGGCATACAAGATCACCAATGCAGAGAAATGGGTTTTGCCCTAGGATTAGAGCCCGGTCAACGCATAGAATTACAGAAGATCCTGAAGGGACTCTACCTGTTATTCAATGAAAAAGATCTTAGTCTCGTTGAAATCAATCCTCTAGCAATATTAGAAAACGATTCCTTGTGCGCTATCGATGCTAAGATCACTATCGATGACAACGCTCTTTACCGACAAGAGATTGCAGCTTGGCGCGATGCTTCTCAAGAAGACGAAAAAGAGCGTAAAGCTGCAGAATTTGAACTCAACTATGTAACTCTTGATGGAAATATCGCATGTATGGTCAACGGCGCAGGACTTGCGATGGCGACAATGGATATCATAAAACTAAGCGGAGCACAACCAGCGAACTTTCTTGATGTAGGTGGCGGTACTACGGCGGCAAGAGTTGCGGAGGCATTTAAAATCATTGTGTCTGACAACAAAGTTGAAGCCATACTTGTAAATATTTTTGGCGGAATCGTACGTTGTGATCTAATAGCCGAAGGAATTATCAGTGCTGTAAAAGATGTAGGTGTTAAGGTCCCAGTAATCGTTAGACTAGAGGGGACTAAAGTAGACGAAGGAAAAGAAATGCTAGCTCAAAGTGGCTTGTCTATTATCAGCGCAAAGAATCTCGCGGATGCCGCAGAAAAGGCCGTAAGCGCTGTAGGAGGAAAAAAGTAATGTCGATATTAGTTGATAAAAATACTAGGGTTCTAGTGCAGGGATATACCGGAAAGCAAGGAACTTTCCATGCGGAGCAAGCCATCGCTTATGGGACCCATATTGTTGGCGGTATTACACCAAACCGCGGGGGAGAGATGCATTTAGGAAGGCCTATATTTAATACTGTGGCTGAGGGAGTTACAGCTACTGGAGCGGATGCTTCATTGATATTTGTTCCGCCACCATTCGCGGCGGATGCTATTATTGAGGCCGCGTCGGCGGGAATAAAAGTTATAGCGTGTATCACTGAAGGCATACCTGTGTTGGACATGCTCAAGGTCAAGGATAGCCTTAGCAGGCAACCTGATGTTCGTTTAATCGGACCCAACTGCCCCGGAGTAATTACTCCGGGAGAATGCAAGATCGGAATCATGCCTGCCGCAATCCATCAACCAGGGCGAATCGGCATAGTATCTAGATCAGGGACTCTCACTTATGAAGCAGTACACCAGACCACGACGGAAGGGCTAGGACAAAGTACTTGCGTCGGAATAGGAGGAGATCCTATACACGGAATGAGCTTTATTGACTGCTTGGCTCTTTTTCAGGATGACCCTCAAACGGAAGGCATTATTATGGTAGGCGAAATAGGGGGCACGGCCGAAGAAGATGCCGCCATATTTGTCGATGAATATGTTACTAAACCCGTAATCGGCTATATTGCTGGCGTCACGGCCCCCCCTGGAAAAAGAATGGGGCATGCAGGGGCAATTATCTCAGGTGGGAAAGGTACGGCAAATGATAAATTCGTCGCATTAGAGAATGCAGGCGTCAAAATCGTCAGGTCACCTTCCGACATGGGATCAGCAATGGCAGCAGCACTAAGTTAGCAACCCTTTGTAAAGGTAACACTTTAAGAAGCTAGATTCAGCCAGTTAATACTTAGGCCCACTCTATGAGCGAAATCTTAAAAATTGCTATAGCGCAAGCTAATTTCTGCGTTGGGGACATCCTCGGTAATTCCCAAATTATTATCCAGTACATCAATCGCGCCCAATCCAAACTCAATGCTGATGTGGTTATATTTCCAGAACTAGCTATTACGGGATATCCACCGGAAGACCTTATTCTTAGACCGGAACTCCATCGACAAGTCAAAGCCGCGCTTGATGAAATAGCAAGCAAAACGACAGGTATATTTGCAGCTGTGGGATACCCGGAAAGAGAAAACGGCCGTCTTTACAATAGCTGCGCGTTAATCCATGACGGATCCATTGTTTCTAACTATAGAAAAAAAGAACTTCCGAATTATTCGGTATTTGATGAAAAGCGATACTTCTGCCCTGGAGAGAACCCATGTGTTGCTAATATTTTAGGATTTAAAGTTGGCTTGAGCATCTGTGAAGATATATGGAACCCTGAAACAGCGCAGCAAGCAAAAGAGGCAGGAGCCGAGATTATCTTCAATATCAATGCATCTCCCTATCACATCGGAAAACCCACCGAGCGAGTTGCAGCTTTAAGTCGAGCTGCGAACGCTGCAAAGTTACCTATCGTATATGTTAACTGTATCGGTGGGCAAGATGAGCTTGTCTTTGATGGCGCCTCATTCACAGTCGACGAGCTCGGAAACGTGGTATCGCAGGAGCCCGCTTATAAAGAATCACTTTCTCTAATAATAGCGAAGCATAAAAATAAAATGCCAATTCTTTCTGGGACTATTGGATTGTTGCCAGACCGACACGAATCAATTTATCAATCTATAGTGTTAGGGATAAAAGATTATGTCGAAAAAAACAACTTTCCAGGCTGTATTATCGGCTTATCTGGCGGAATTGATTCGGCGCTCACACTGTCACTTGCAGCCGATGCTTTAGGCGCAGAGCGAATCGCCGCAATTTCAATGCCATCGAAATTTACTGCACAAATCAGTATTGATGACGCGCGCCAGCAAACAGAATTATTAAATTGTGTCTTTCAAATAACCCCTATTCATGAAATGGTTGATGCTTTCGAAAAATGTCTTAATGCCAACGACCCGAACAAAACAAAAGGGGTAACAGGAGAAAATATTCAAGCCCGAGTCCGAGGAATAATTCTAATGGCAGAGTCGAATGCTACTGGAAAAATGGTCCTAACCACGGGTAATAAAAGCGAAGTAGCCGTAGGCTACTCAACTCTCTATGGGGACATGGTTGGCGGCTTTGCGCCGCTTAAAGACATACCTAAAACGTTGGTATTCGAACTAGCCAAATGGAGAAATGCACAATCATATGTGATTCCTTCAAGAGTCATTGAGCGCCCCCCAAGTGCTGAGCTCGCCCCAGACCAGAAGGACTCAGACTCGCTGCCGTCGTACGACTTGCTAGACCAGATCCTAGAGCTTTACATAGAGTGTGATAAGACTCCAGAGGAAATCTCTTTACTAGGCTTCGAACTCTCAGTTGTAGAGAAAATAGCCTCAATGGTAAATAAAAATGAATACAAAAGACGTCAATCCGCGCCTTGCGTACGTGTCACAACACGAGCATTTGGTAGAGATCGACGATTCCCGATCACTTCAAAATACAAAGAAACAGGAGGTTTTTAAATTACTCGACAATGACCTCTTTTATCTCTGACAATCTCGGATGCTCAGGATAATTAAGCTCCAGAACAGACAACGCGTCATTAGCCAGCTCGTCCAACTCCAAAATCTTGTATGACTTTGCCAATAACGCTAGTGCTTCCGGAACAGCCGGAGTTTGTTGATACTTCTCAATCACGTAGCGTGCCCTATTAGCGGATGCTACGTACGCACCTCTTCTCATATAGTAATTAGAAACGTTAACCTCATGCTGTGCGAGTTGATTTCGCAGGTATCGCATGCGTAATCTAGCATCTTCGACATAGACGCTCTCCGGAAAAGTCTTGACTACCTCACTAAAATCATTGAATGACTCTAACGACATACCAGGGTCTCTTTGAGAGCCATCTTTAGGAAGCCAGCGCTCAGCGAGCCCTTTCCCTCTCCCAAAATTAATTAACCCTCTAATGTAGAAAGCATAAGCCATATTCACATGCGTGGGGTAAAGCTTAATAAAACGGTCAATTGTGATGATCGCCATCATCGGATCGTCGGTTCTGTAATAACAATAGGCCAGCTCAATTTGCGACTGTTGGGTGTAAACACCAAAAGGATATCTAGCCTGCAACTTTTCATAATACTCTATAGCTCCGCCACAAGAGCCAAAGTCGAGCTTTTCTTTAGCCATCTTGTAAAGTCTATCCTCAGGCCACTTGCTTTCTTCTTTATCTTTGTCTGATTGACTTTGGAAATATCCACACCCTGAAACCAATATGAAAACAAATAGAAACATTTTGCGCCACAAAGAGGCTTGCAATTTACTTTTCATATAAATAGTGAATCCCAATAATACCGTTTTTATATTTGCCAACAGTGACGACGCTGGCAAAATTTTAACCGATCCTACTATAAATAACATGAAGAAAATAACATACTATACATGCACGAAATAACACGCCTTAAAATTCTGGTGACTCAAAAATGTCCAACATACTTTTAACCTCAGTCGTACCCGAAGCGCTAAATGGTGAACGCTTCGATCAAGCACTTGCCAAACTATTCGAACAATACTCTAGAGAGATGCTGAAAAATCAGATTGACTTAGGTCGAGCACTTGTAAACGATGCAAGCGTAAAACCGAAAGCCAAAGTTCATACTGGTGATGTTTTAACATTAACTGTAACTGAAACCACTCAGAGTGAGAATACAATCATTCCGCAAAAAATGGAGTTTGAGGTGATTGCAGAAACCCCTGACTTCATCATTGTTAACAAGCCAGCTGGCCTAGTGGTGCACCCAGGCGCTGGGAATCACGATCAAACATTGGCCAATGGTCTGATAGAGAAATACCCAGAATTAAGTATGTTGCCTAGGGCCGGACTTGTACATCGCATTGACAAACATACGTCTGGCTTACTTCTGGTTGCACGGAGGCAACAGAGTTATAACTCTTTGAGCACGAGCATGGCTGCTAGAAAGATTAAGAGAGTCTATGAAGCCGTTGTTAATGGTGTCCCAATATCTGGCGGGACAGTAAATGCGCCAATAGCCAGAGACCACCGACAAAGAACTAAAATGCGTATTGCTCCTTCTGGAAGAGATGCTGTCAGCCATTTCACAATCTTAGAGAAATTTCGACGTCACAGCCTACTCGAAATTCGACTAGAGACTGGAAGAACCCACCAAATCAGAGTCCACATGTCTTCGCTTGGTCATACACTAGTTGGAGACACTACCTATGGGGCAAGGCCAATCGTACCTAAAAATTGCGACGACGATCTAAAAAATACGATTAGAACATTTAAGCGCCAAGCCCTTCATGCAAAAAAGCTAGAATTCTTCCATCCCACACCTAATCGACTGCAAACTTTTACTGCCAAACCACCTGACGATTTTGACCATCTGATTTCAGGACTGAGATGTGATGTGAGGAAGCAGCCGACGTAACACAAAAGGAAAGATGGCCGCAATTATCTGAATAAACTAGGAAAGGGTTGAGTAGAAATAAAGTTCTTTTCACAGATATAACTCTTGACAGACTTCGTCTACCGTTATGTGTAGAATTATCTCTCGAATTCAAAAACTAGGACAACTAGATGACCTCAAATGAAGACCAATACCCATATGTAGTGGCGGTCACGGGAGGAATAGGATCGGGAAAGACCTATGTTTGCGACATGTTTTACAAACAGTTTGGTATAGCCGTTATAGACGCGGATGTAATAGCTAAGCTATTAGTAGAGCAAGGCAAACCTTGTCTACAAGATATAATTCGCGAATTTGGGGCCAGCGTTCTTAATAATGACAATACGTTGAATAGAAATGCACTAAAATCAATTGTGTTTTCTGACGAGAGCAAAAGAAAAACTCTGGAAACAATCACTCATCCAAAGATTAGAAAGGAAATGTCTAATCAAATCAAAGCTGTAAAAATGCCATATTGCTTGGTTTCGGTACCACTAGTGGCAGAAAGCGAACGCCGAGAAACATTCGACCGCATACTAGTGGTCGATTGCTCTGAAAAAGAACAGCTGGAAAGGGTTATGAATAGAGATCTACTCAAAAAGGAAAATGTCTTGGCTATAATGAACGCCCAAGCCACTAGAGAAGCGCGGCTAAGAATTGCTGACGATATTATAGATAACTCGTCGAAGCAGAACAGTTTGCCTGCTGAGATTCAAAGGCTCCATGTCTTTTACTCTCAACTTGCACAATAACTAAGCTCTATAACGGTTCGTCTTTATAGGTCGACATCTTGGTACCGAGCGCATAGATAGTTATTTGCATCACTCTGTATAGATTGAAATTAGTGATAGAAGGGTCGCTCTATACGTGCTATTTTTTTGTAATGGATAGTAAAGACCATCAAAATTTCTCTCTTCAGGGGAACTTAGTGACGTATGAGCTACCCATAAATGAAAAGGCTCGAAATTTCCTGAGAATGGAACACTTTACTTCGAGGATCGATAACTATCTTTCGGGGCAAAAATTAGATGACGAGTGCCTAACAGTAGGCCTACTAATAGCACTATCTGATTTTATTAACCGCTCAGATTTGCGAAAAAATCTGATAACGGGACTGGATGGTGCAGCTATCGCTTTTAACGATTTTTTCGGTAATCCTCAGGTGGATATGAGCAATTTAGAGCGTGTCGTAGATACAATCAAGGACAATCTCGCTATCCTCAGATCACCTGACTATAACCCGGGGCTTTCTGTTAAAAATGACCAATTAATTCATCAAGTGCGACAAAAAACGAGCTACCAAGGAGCCATTAATATATCCGATCTTCCTCGATTTTATTTCTGGACCCAGCAAAGTCATTCAGAAAAAGCCAGTCAAATTGAAAGATGGATGTCAGATATACTGCCGCTAAAAAGAGCAAATGAACTCATGCTGGAAATCATCAGAGGAAGCCTAGAAACATCTTTTGAAATGGCGACACAAGGTTTTTTTCAACGCACTCTAAGCAAGGATAAAGTAAATTACTTATTACGCTTTTCCCTACCGATATCTCTATCTGTTTTCCCCGAAACAAGTGGTGGAAAACAGCGCTTTACAGTCCGTTTTTTCCATCATTGCGATACTAACAGCAAACCAAAGCAAACCTCAGACGAAATTCAATTTCAATTGCAGATCTGTGGCATATAACTGAGGAAAGCTCGACAATTTAAACCTAAAGATCTCTCATTAACTTTATTATCGCTTGTACAACCCTCACTCTTTCCAAAGCGCTGTCACCATACTCACACCCTGAAACCCTAATTGGCCTGCGTGCTTAATATCATTCTCATTCAAACCACCTAGAGCAAATACGGGGAAAGTAGCCAGACTTGCTAACTTAGCCGCAGACTCCCAACCCAGCACACTTTGCGACTCGTGAGAAAATGGATGCATTACAGGACAAACATAACCAAAATCAACGCCCATTTTATTTGCATGAACAACCTCACTTTTATTGTGACAGGAAGTACTTAATAAAAACTGTTGTGGAACAGGTCTTTCATTTAGAACCCTTAAAATATAGGAAGGCAAATGGACGCCATCAGCGCCCAGTTGTTGCACTAGGGCACTTTCATTATTAATTAACAGTTTCGCCCTGTAATTTTTACACATGACTAAAGCCGCTTTAGCTACTCTAGCAACGCATACTGTTGAGCTTCCTGACATTCTTAGCTGCACTAATTTCACCCCACTACGCAAACATGCTTCTAATTGATTCAAATACGAGAACTCATCGCCATCACAATCAGGAGTAATTAATGACGTAGTAGGTAAGCTAAGCGCCAACTTTATAGACCGATTAGCGGCAGGCATCTTAGCAGAAAGAAGCTCTTCCAGAGTTACCCACATAAGTTTCTGACCTTCACACCCAATCGGCGACCCTTGCCACTCTTCTATACAATACGCATGCATATCAACGATGAAATCCGCGTACTCATGAGTGAAATTTATTAGTGGGAGGTAATCTGTGCCAATTTTGACACCTACTTCTTCGTATAGCTCGCGTTTTAACGTTTGAATTGGAGACTCTCCACATTCATTTTTTCCACCTGGAAATTCCCAAAATCCCGAGAAAGCGAGATTAGCATTCCTTAAAGAAATGAGATACAAACCACCTTTTTTCTGCAATACCCCTACCGAAACGCTGACTAATTTCTTCACTTTATAACTGTTGCATTTTTGCTATTAGTTCAATCAAGCTGGGCACTTAAGACCGATACTCCGCATTAATCCGCACATAGTCATACGAAAAGTCACAAGACCATACGGTGACTTTTTCTTGCCCTTTCCCTAACGTTATATTTATTTCTATGTCGCGTGAAAGCAATAAATGGTTTAACTTATCCTCGTCGTAATCAGTAGGCAGTCCATTTGCTACAATCGAATGCTCCCCAAATTTTATACCGATATCTTCGATATTCGTGTCTATATCAATTGCTCTACCCACAGCGGCTAAAACTCTACCCCAATTAGCATCCGCGGCAAATAAAGCAGTTTTTACCAGCGGTGATTCTGCCACGGCGAAAGCTACATTCTTACGTTCAGACTCACTGTGTCCTCCAGATGCGTTGACGGTAACAAATTTAGTAGCTCCTTCTCCATCTCGGGCGATATCCTTAGCTAATTCTTCACAAACCAAGAGTATTCCTCTAAATACAGTCTCATAGTCAGACCCATCAACGTTAATTTCAGCATTCCCTAAAGAGCCAGAACTAATTAACGCTAACGCATCGTTAGTAGAAGTGTCGCCATCCACCGTTATTCTATTAAAACTTAATTCACTGGCGTGAAGACAAATCTGGTCTAGCGCTTCCTGAGAAATATTTGCATCTATCGCGATGAATGCCAGCATTGTTGCCATGTTCGGCTTTATCATGCCGCTACCTTTTGCTATCCCGGTGATAGAGGCTTTTCCACCAGTAATATCTACCTGAGCGCTGCGCGCTTTGATACACGTATCTGTAGTAAGTATTGCACCAGCCGCATTCAACCACTTATTAGAGTCTAAATCTGAAAAAGCCTCTGGGATACTATCTACTATGAGTTCGCTGTTTAACAGCTTACCAATAATTCCAGTCGAAAAAGGCAACACCTGTTCCACGCGACAGCTACCATAGTTAGCGACAGCATGGCACACGCTTAATACTGCTTTATCGCCCGGTATACCTGTTCCTGCATTTGCATTGCCCGCATTGATTACCAAGAATTTTGGGTTAGCTTTTTTGATATGTGATTTTGCTAAAGACACCGGCGCAGCGCAAAATTTATTTTGCGTGAACACACATGCTGTCTTAGCTTTTTCACCTAACTCTATCAGAGCTAAATCTGACCTAGCCTTATAGCGATCTCCCATAGCTACTGTGCCTAAGCGTATACCATCTATAGGTAAAATTTCAGGCAAAATTTTCAATTTTATAGCATCCATAAGTTTAATTATATTGGGGGGATCCCGCATGACACTGTTTAAATTTTTTACCCGACCCGCAAGGGCAAGGTTCATTTCGACCGACTTTTTCACCATCTCGTTTGAAGGGCCTGGAGGAAGTTACAGCTTCTTTAGGGCTAACATTAGAAAAGTCCACGGGCTCTTCCGGAGAGCCCCCATGATGGTAATTCGCCTCTGATAGTTCAAGTTCTTTACGCTCGGTTCGGTGTAACTCTGATTCATGCGAGATCTGTACTCTCAACAGAAGACTTACAACCGAACGCATAATATTATCCAACATTTGAGAGAACATTTCGAAGGCTTCTCGCTTATATTCCTGCTTAGGGTTCTTTTGAGCAAAACCCCTAAGGTGAATCCCTTTCCTCAGATAGTCCATTGCGGCTAGATGCTCTTTCCACTGAGTATCTAAAACTTGCAACATAATGTTCTTTTCAAAGCTTCTTAAAGCATCCGAGCCAACCAGCGCTTCCTTCTTTCTATACTCTTCATCCACACGTCGAAATACAACGTCTTGCAATACTGTTTGAGTAGCTGAGTCAGTCATAAGATCCGTAAAGTCGACGACCACACCGAGGTCTTTTTCGAGACCTCTGGACAATGCCACCAGGTTCCATCCTGCATCACCAGAGGCTAAAGTTATATTACGCTCTAAGATTTCGCCAACAACATCCTCTCTAATCTGGATAATTGTGTGCTCTATATCTACAGATTCTATGATTTCTCGACGTTGCTCATAGACATGCTTCCTCTGATCGTTAGCAACATCATCAAAATCTAATAGTTGTTTACGAATATCAAAATTTCTCCCTTCAACTTTTCTCTGAGCATTCTCAATTGCTTTACTGACCCAGGGATGCTCAATAGCCTCGCCATCTTTCATGCCGAGTTTTTGCATAAGCCCTGCAACTTTTTCAGAGGCAAAAATACGCATCAAATTATCTTCTAAAGAAAGATAAAATCGGCTTGATCCAGGATCGCCTTGTCTGCCAGATCTACCCCGAAGCTGATTATCTATTCTTCGAGACTCATGCCGTTCAGTACCGATGATATGTAACCCTCCAGAGGATATGACTACTTCATGATTACTCTGCCAGTTATCGGAGACATTTGTGTCTGTACCCACATCTCGTGAACTCTCTCTCTGAAAATCTGGATTGCCTCCTAAAATAATATCCGTCCCTCTTCCAGCCATATTAGTCGCCACAGTAACACTGGCAGGCAGGCCGGCATCTGCAATGATTCTGGCTTCCTGCTCATGGAATTTAGCATTTAACACTTTGTGTTTTATCCCTCGATTATCCAGCAACGAAGACAAGTATTCAGAAGTCTCTATAGACGTCGTACCGACAAGAGCAGGCTGTTGCCTTTTTACGCAGTCCTCCACATCTTCGACTATCGCTAAAAATTTTTCGCGGGCAGTGAGATAAATTAAATCTCCATGGTCTTCTCGGATCATGTCTTTATTCGTCGGGATCACAACAACTTCTAATCCATAAATTTCCTGAAACTCATAGGCTTCCGTGTCCGCAGTCCCGGTCATTCCGGATAGATTTTGATATAGGCGAAAATAATTCTGGTAAGTGATAGAGGCAAGAGTCTGATTTTCTTCTTTAATCGATAGTGCTTCCTTCGCCTCAACTGCTTGATGCAACCCTTCCGACCAACGGCGTCCAAGCATAGTTCTACCGGTAAACTCGTCAACTATAACTATTTCACCGTCTTGAACGACATAGTCGACATCTTTTTGGAATAAGTTGTGCGCACGTATCGCAGCATAAACATGATGTATTAATGAAATGTTCGCAGCACTGTAAAGGCTATCATTATCCTGCAGAAGATTTTGTTTTAATAAAATTTCTTCAACGTTAACGTGTCCTTTTTCCGTGAGATAGACTTGTCTGGATTTCTCATCGAGAAAATAGTCTCCCTCCCCATCATCCTCTAACTGTCTTTCCAAGGGGGCAACTAAAGCATTCATACGTTCATAAAGGTCGGTTTTGTCGTCTGCGGGACCTGATATAATTAAAGGGGTCCTCGCTTCATCTATTAAGATTGAGTCGACTTCGTCTATTATCGCAAAAGCTAAGTCTCTCTGTACTTGCTGACTTGAGGAAAAACACATGTTATCGCGCAGGTAATCAAAACCAAATTCGTTGTTTGTACCATAAGTAACATCGGCACAATATGCATTTTTCCGTTTCTCGTGGTCCATACCGCTGACAATTACTCCAACGGATAGCCCGAGAGCATTATACAAAACTCCCATCCAACCAGCATCGCGTGCCGCTAAATAATCGTTCACAGTGATCACGTGCACTGATTTACCAGAAAGCGCATTTAGATATGCGGGTAAGGTAGCAGCAAGGGTCTTCCCTTCCCCTGTGCGCATTTCTGCAATTTTACCCTCATGAAGAACAATGCCACCAAGCAATTGTGCGTCAAAGTGGCGCATCTCTAACACCCTTCTACTCATCTCTCTGGCTACCGAAAATGCCTCAGGCAGCAACTGATCTAATGTTTCGCCACCAGCGAAGCGTTCCCGAAATTCGTCAGTTTTGCCTTTCAGGTCAACATCAGACAGTCCAAGCAAGCTTTCCTCCATTGCATTGATGGCAGATATTTTCTTTTGGGTATGTTTAAGTAGACGACTATTTCGACTACCAAAGAGCGAAGACAACGCTTTACTAATACGGGATTTAGAATCGAGCAACATTAATTTATCAAACTACCTATAAGTTTAAAGATTCTTAATACCATCCGAGGATAGATGCGAAGTGCCTATTGTAGCAAATCGAAAATCGTTATTCTCTAGATATAATAAGTGATTGAAATCACTCATCGTCTATAATCATCCCCATATATGATATAAACATACAAGTTCTAATAAATAAGTGACAAGCAGAACTATATAATCGAGAAACTCGACGGGAAACTAAGTATGGGCCACTTAAATATAATTTCCTCACTACTCAAAAAAGATGGAGCGACCAATGCTCTCGTGGAACAGGCGTTAGCACTTTCCAAGCTTAATATTCTACTTAAACAACATTTGCCGGCGAAAATTGCTGAGCACATCACTCTTTCTACAATAAAAGATCGAACAATCTACCTACAATCAGATTCTGCAGCGTGGGCAGCTCAGCTAAGGTACATCACTCCAGCATTCATCAAATCGTTAAGCACATCAGAAGAATTTCAAAACGCCGTAAATATCCGAGTGAAAGTCCGACCGGAATCGTTGCCGGCAGACAAGAAACGAACACGATTAAAGCTGAGTCGCGCCTCTGCGGACGCAATCAATCGGTACTCATCTAGCCTCACCGACGCTAAAACACAAGATGCTTTCAAAAGAATAGCTAAACACGTTAGAGAATAAACATTTAATGGCCAATAGCGGTTATTGGTTGCTGAAAAACTATAGAGGAGAGAGCTGACTCTTCCATAGAAACCAGCTCCCATGCATCGTTTTCTAGTAACACTTTCTTCATGAGCCTATTATTCAGCTCGTGACCCGATTTATAACCATGGAATGCCCCTATTAAGGTATAACCTAGTAGATACAAATCTCCAATGGCATCGAGGATTTTGTGTTTCACGAACTCATCTTCATAACGCAGTCCGCCTTCATTCAAGACTCCGCTATCGGCTATAACGATCGCGTTATCCAAGCTACCCCCAAGAGCAAGGTTTCTGTCTCTTAACGCTTGTACGTCTTTGCTGAATCCAAATGTACGCGCTCTACTAACTTCTTTTACAAACGAAGTAGTAGAAAAATCAATGACTGCATGACTGATCTTCTTATGAAATATTGGATGATCGAACTCAATGCCAAACGAAACTTTAAACCCGTCAAAGGGCTCGAACCTAGCCCACTTATCCCCATCTGATACGGAAATTTCATGTTTTATGCGTATGAATTTTTTTTCACTTTCCTGTTCTGCAATACCGGCTGACTGCAAAAGAAAGACAAAAGGCCCTGCGCTGCCATCCATAATTGGAAGTTCAGAAGCAGTCAGCTCTACAAATGCGTTGTCTATTCCCAAGCCAGCTAATGCTGAAAGCAAATGCTCGACAGTTGATACTGTAACATCGTCTCGAACCAAGCTAGTAGACAAACTGGTAGCACCAACATTCTCTACGCACGCGCGAATTTTAACCACGGGGTCACAGTCCTGTCTACAAAAAACAATGCCCGTATTTACTGGAGCTGGTTTAAGGGTAAGGCACACCTCTAGTCCTGTGTGAAGACCAACGCCAGTCGCGCGAATGCTGTTTTTCAGGGTTCTCTGTTTTATCATTCCCCTGACGTTCCTCAGAATTTGTGAGCTGAAATCATACCACAGATGTAATATTTTCCAGTCGTAAGTTTTGTACTGCGCCGGATTAACTAATCTGCCTGCCTCCTTAAAAAAGCAGGTATATCTAAGTAATCGTCAGGGTTTGTCAAGCGAGGCTTTTCGTCTTGCTCATTTTCTCTATTACCCGGAGCATCAGGCCGAATAGCAAATTGTGACTGACCCTGAAAATCTGGGTTCTCCGAAATCAAGGAAGGAGCAGAAAATTCCTCATCTTTTTCAGCACCAATCCCTGTAGCTACAACAGTCACGCGCACTTCTTTCTTTAGTGTCGGGTCTACAACATTCCCGATTACTACAGTAGCATTATCCGAGGTGAATTCAGCCACACATTCTCCGAATTGCTGAAATTCCCCTATCGTTAGATCAGCACTGGAAGTGATGTTAACTAAGACACCTTTCGCTCCAGTTAGATCGATATCTTCTAACAAAGGGCTGCTAATAGCAGATCTTGCCGCATCTTTCGCTCTGTCCTCGCCACGACCAGAGCCTGTCCCAATCATAGCCATCCCTTTCTCCGACATCACTGTACGCACATCGGCGAAATCGACATTTATACGGCCACTACAAGTTATTAACTCCGCTATTCCTTGTACCGCACCAAGCAACACATTATTTGCTGCGCTGAACGCATCCGAAAGAGTGACATCAGCCCCCAATTCACTCAACAGTTTTTCGTTTGGAATCACTATTAAAGAATCAACATACTGCGCTAACTCCTCTAAGCCTTTTTCCGCAACTAGCCCTCTTTTCTTTCCCTCAAAGGGAAATGGGCGTGTCACTACTGCGACCGTCAAAACATTCATTTCTCGGGCAAGCTGGGCAACTACAGGCGCAGCACCTGTGCCTGTGCCTCCCCCCATTCCAGCGGTAATAAAAACCATGTCAGTGCCTCTCAACATCTCAGTGATCCGATCAGTATCATCGAGTGCCGCTTGACGACCAATAGCAGGGTCTGCGCCTGCACCTAAGCCTTTTGTGAAATCTCCACCCAATTGTAAAATATTACTGACACTCCCATTCTCAAGAGCTTGTGCGTCCGTGTTAGCACAAATAAACTCTACATGCTTAAATTCAGAAGTAGCCATGTGCTGCACAGCATTGCCGCCCCCGCCGCCTACTCCTATAACTTTGATTAATGCTTTAGGACTAGTCTCTTCTATAATTTCAAACATATTTCTTACTCCATATGTAAATTAAATATTTAAGTGTTGTCTATTTATCTTCTACTAACGATTCAGTACTAAAAATTAGTCTTAAACCAGTCTTTCATCTTTTCTAAATATGATGCTCCCGAAGAATTCTGACCTGACTGACTGAGGCCTAAAGAAAGTCGTTGTCCGAACACAAGAAGACCTACCCCTGTGGCGTAAATCGGATTCTTTACTACGTCTACTAATCCAGAGACACCCTTCGGACTGCCGATACGAACTGGCATATGAAACACCTCTTCGGCAAGCTCGATAACACCCTCCATTTTAGAGCCTCCACCGGTTAACACTATCCCGGCTGCAATCATTTCCTCGAATCCACTCCTCTTTAGCTCGGCTGCCACTAAGCTGAATAGCTCCTCGTAACGAGGCTCAACAACTTCTGCAAGCGTCTGCCGTGTTAATCGCCTTGGGGGCCTATCACCAACACTAGGGACCTCGATAGTTTCTTCTGGGCTAGCTAACTGCGTCAAAGCACAGGCATAACGAATTTTCAAATCTTCTGCGTGATGTTTAGGCGTTCTAAGAGCAACCGCAATGTCTTTAGTTGCTTGATCGCCCGCAATTGGAATAACAGCAGAATGATATATGGCCCCATTTACGAAAACAGCAATGTCTGTAGTACCGCCTCCTATGTCGCATAAACATATTCCTAGTTCTTTTTCTTCCTCAGTCAAAACAGCGTAAGAGGAAGCCAATTGCTGTAAAATAATATTATCTACTTCAAGACCGCATCTTTTCACACACTTATCGATATTCTGTGCAGCGGACACTGCCCCTGTTACCATGTGTACCTTCGCCTCTAATCGAACTCCTGTCATTCCAATCGGATCAACTATTCCCTCCGTGCCATCTATAATGAATTCCTGAGCTAGAATGTGGAGTATTTTCTGATCTGAGGGTATCGCCACAGCTCTTGCGGCATCCATTACTCGTTCAACATCCCCATTAGAAACCTCGCTGTCTCTAATGGGAACGACTCCCTGGGAATTTAGGCTTCGTATGTGGCCACCAGATATCCCAGCATACACCGACTTAATCTGACAGCCTGCCATCAGCTCCGCTTCCTCTATCGCGGCTTGTATAGACTGAACTGTCGATTCGATATTAACCACCACCCCTTTCTTCAATCCCCTTGATGGAGATGACCCCATTCCAATCACTTCAACGTCGTCTTGCCCAGACAATTCTCCGACTACTGCAACAACTTTAGACGTCCCAATATCCAAGCCAATGATCAATTTTTTATCAGATTTCTTCATAACAAAAATGACCCCGAATTGTTAAAAAATATGTAATGTTTGAATTCATTCAGCTCTCTCTCATAGTAGTGTTTTATGCGACACAGCTAACCCGTTAGAATATCTCAGGTCTACCTTCTTAACCCCAGACCATCTAGAAGCCAACTCCCTTGGATAACCAACTAAAAATCTTTGTAGCCTATTCAATACATCCTCGCGGCCCATCACTAGTGCTTTTCCATCCGCTGTATATATTGTCCAAGCTCTTCGGTCGGTAAGCTGTATCTCGCTCACACCCAGTCCTAAAGATTGAAGACGGGTAGAAATCTCTTTGTAGTGTGCCAGCATGATTTTTTGGGTCCCATCGGGTCCATTTAATCTAACTAAAGTCTTAGCTCTCTCTAAAGAATCAGGGGAAAAAATTTCACCTTGCTCGTTTAATAATTCTTTTTGCCCCCATCTGGCAACAGGTCTTTGCTCAAGTATCTGGATAATCAACTTATCTCGCCAAAAACGTTGTACGATGGCTTTGTAGACCCAGGGCTGGCGCAACATTTCGTTTTGTACGGCACGCACATTAATGTGGAAAAATCCTCTCTTACCCAGACTTTTCACGACTATATCTTCTAGTTTTTTTGCGTCCAAATTTACAAACTTTGCATCAAGAGTGCTAATAGCAATTTTAGTAATCGGCAAAACTTTAGGGTCTGTCAATTTAAAAGAGAGGTATACCAGTACAAAAACCACGATACAGAGAACACCCATCGAAAGAATAATGACACCCAAAGGCCATCTCGACGGATGCGGATGATTTAACACGGCCTGACTCATCCAAATTGTCCCTTCGTCATGCTGGTACCTAAAATCATGATGATCAATTCATCAAAGGAAATACCCATATTATTTGCTGCCATTGGGACTAGCGAATGAGATGTGAGACCGGGAACAGCATTAGCTTCTATCAACCAAGGGTGCCCCTCTACATCCAGCATCACGTCAACCCTTCCCCACCCGAATCCATTTATCGATGAAAATGCATCTAAAGCTATTTTTTTTAACTCCGCTTCTGCAGTTTCCGTAAGCTCGGATGGACAAAAATACCTTGTATCATTCCCGAAGTATTTAGCATCGTAATTAAAAAAAGGCTGGGGCGTCTCTATCTTTATTACTGGTAAGGAGGTCTCGTTGAGGACTGCGATTGTATACTCAGACCCTGCGACATAAACCTCGGCAAGGACTATCTTGTCATAAGTAAGTGCTAGCCGTATCGCTGGCATTACTTCATTGATTGAGTCCGCTTTTGTAATGCCAAAACTGGAGCCTTCTCGAGCGGGTTTTATCATCAGAGGCAACCCTAGCCTATCGACAAGTTGCTCTGCGTTAGTGCTTCCTGTTACGAGCATTGAGTCAGGTGTAAGCAGATTAGCTCCCCGCCAGGCACGCTTAGTCAGATTCTTATCCATACACAAAGCGCAACCCAAGACTTTGGTGCCAGTGTATGGGATATCCATAATTTCAAGCACGGACTGAAGTTTTCCATCTTCACCTCCTCTGCCATGCGCCGCGATAAAAAAACGATCGCAACTTTTCCACTCTTGAATATTATCAAGCGAGCCATCCCAATCGAAGGGGACACTTTCAATACCCGCTCTCTGCATCGCAGACATCACATTAGCGCCGCTCTCCAAAGAAATATCACGCTCCGCAGAATTGCCACCCATCAAAACTCCTACACGACCACAGTGCGTTAGAATCTTTGCATGCTCCTCAGAAGTAAAAATAGTCATGGAGACACCACCTTATCGTTCCGACATCCTTCTGTCCCAACTTGACAAATTTCAACTTGCAGATCGACATGGAACTTTTTTTTAACTTCCCTGATAGCAACGCTTATAAGTTCAAGGATTTCGGAGGCGGAAGCATTTCCGTGATTAACTATAAAATTTGCGTGAACCTCTGATATTTCAGCATTCCCAACACGGTAGCCTTTCAACCCACACTCATCGATCATTTGACCTGCATACCCTCCCTCTGGATTCTTGAATACAGAGCCACAAGTAGCGTTTCCAGTAGGTTGAGTCAATCGTCTTTTTTCTATAAGGGCACGAATTTTCTCGGCACCATTTGATACCCTCTGGTTAAATTTAAGCCATGCACCTAAAAACCAAAGCTCAGGACCATCTATACACCGATATGATGAAGAATACTCTTGAGCACCGATTGAAAATTGAGTCCCTTTTCTATCGATGACCTCAACAGCCGAGACGAAAGACCATATTTCAGCACCATGCGCACCAGCATTCATTTTCAGAGCGCCACCTAAAACCCCTGGAATGCCTGCCAAAAATTCTACCCCTCCCCAGCACTTTTTTGCTGCCTCTTTTGCAATACGTGAACAAGTGACCCCACATTCGGCGTATAAAGTATCTGGAGCAGTCCAACGAAATTCAGATAGGTTGGGTGAGGTCGCAATTATTATGGTATCGACAACATCATCTAAAAATAAAGTATTGCTCCCGAGACCGAGCCAAGTAATTTGACTACACTCCCCGTAAGACTTGAGAAAAATAGACACATCGTTCTTGGTTTTAGGCTGAAAAAATAGTTTGACTCTCCCCCCACATCGCCAAGTAGAATATTTGGACATTAAGACATTCTCTAAGATCTTACTACCTTCGCCGAATTGCATACTATTTGCATACGATATATTCATGCCAAAAAATCCCGAGCCAAACTTCCTATAGAGCCTGCGCCCAAAAGAGCGACAATGTCATCTTGCTCAACAAAATCAGTTAAAATGTCCTCAACATCACTTAACTGGCTAATGAATGAAGTCTCACCTTGACTTTTTTTACTTATTGCATTGACCAAGCTTAATCCGTCATAACCCTCAATCCGTTCTTCTCCTGCCGGATATACGTCCAACACAAAAAGCTTCTCAACACTTGAAAGAACCTCGACAAAATCCTCAAAAAGGTCTCGAGTACGAGTGTATCGATGGGGCTGAAATATGATAACCAGACGGTTGTCAGGCCAATGGACTCTAAAAGTTTTTAAAACCTCAACTAGTTCACTTGGATGATGAGCATAATCATCAACCATAGTTATCGATTTACTCCCGAAAGCGACGTTAGGATAAATCTGAAACCGGCGATCGATTCCTTTAAAATTTTCAAAGGCTAGTTGAATTGATCTCTTTCCAACCCCCAGTTCCAAAGCTACGGCAATAGCGGCTAGTGCATTTTGCACATTATGGGCGCCTAGCATCGGCAAGCTAAAAGCACTGTTGAAATTTCCCTCGGAGGCAACTACCTTAAAACATTCACCGTGATTGATCGCCTGGAGATCATAGGCTCGAACATCTGCATCTGCATGAAATCCGTACGTAATTACTCGGGCGTGAATTTTATCAATCAGACGACAAACATTTTTGTCGTCTGCACACACAACTGCGACCCCATAAAAGGGCAGACGACGAGAGAACTCTAGAAAAGATTGTTCCATTCGACCGTAGTCGTTGCCATAAGCGGAAAGATGATCTGAATCGATGTTAGTTATCACTGAGATAAGGGGCTGCAAAAAAAGAAAGGAGCCATCGCTCTCATCAGCTTCCGCGACCAAATATTTTCCTGTTCCAAGCTTTGCGTTACAATTCGCGCTCTTAACTAACCCACCTACCACAAATGTCGGATCAAGCTCTGCCGCAGACAAGATACTTGCGATCAAGCTAGTGGTAGTAGTCTTACCATGTGTACCCGCTACCGCTATCCCATTCCGAAATCTCATGATTTCAGCGAGCATCTCTGCTCTGGGCACGACAGGAATACGGTTATTACGTGCTGCGATAAGTTCAACATTCCCCTCGCTAATGGCGCTGGAATAAACTACTACATCCGCATCCTCTACGTAAGCTTCTTCATGACCTATAAAAATTTTTATTCCAACGTCTTCTAGATGCTGTGTGACCGATGATTCGACAATGTCAGAACCGGAAATAAAATAGCCGATATTAAACAGCACCTCTGCAATGCCATTCATTCCTGAACCACCAATACCTATGAAATGGATTCTCTCTACTCTATGCATAAGCGACTCTTCATGCATTAGACAACTCCAAACAATGTCTCACTATCTCTGACGTGGCATGTGGAGAACTAGCTGACAAAGCACCTAAAGACATCGACTTAGATAAGCCAGGCTCCAGAAACACTCTTCGTATTAAACGTGCTAACTCATCAACTTTGCAATCGTCTTCTAAAAGACAAATGCTTCCTCCTTGTTCTTCCAAAAAGCGTGCATTTTTTTCTTGATGTCCATCGGACGCATACGGATACGGAATCAAAATAGATGGAATTCCGCATGCGGACAACTCGGCTATTGTCATCGCCCCCGATCTAGCTATTACCAAAGCAGCGGCGGAGTATGCCTCAGCCATGTCTTGGATATAAGGAACTACAATTGCAGTGCTAATATTGAGACAAGCCGCATAGCTACGCTCTAGCTGAGACGCACCCATCTCCCCTGCCTGATGATGAACCACCAACTCACTGACCCTGCCTTTCTCCAGAGCAACCGGTACGATCGAATTTAAAATATTCGCACCTTGGCTACCACCAAAAACGAGCACTCTATTCGTCAAACTACTATTTCGATCGCCCACTCTTGTAGCAGTGGCTGCGATTTCTTTGCGCACAGGATTACCAGTAACTATCGCAGATCTACTTGGAGGAAAGCTTTGCGGAAATGCCTGCAAAACTCTTGTTGCTATAATGCTTAGTACGCGATTTGTGAGACCTGGTACCGTATTCTGCTCATGAACAACTAACGGACATCGGCATAAATAGGCAGCAACTCCACCTGGACCACTCACATAGCCCCCCATACCTATCACCAGATCGGGCTTTAATCTTCTAATTATTAGAATAGAAGTAACAATAGAAATTAGTATTGCAAAAGGTGCTGCTAATAACCGCAAGAGCCCAGAGCGCCTCAATCCAAATATTCTAATCGCTGTAAAAGACAATCCGTTCTGCACGGCGACTCTAGATTCTAGCCCTGAAGCAGTACCCACCCAATGACATTGACACCCATTCTTCGTTAGCTCTTCTACAACGGCAAGCCCTGGATAGACATGTCCTCCGGTACCTCCAGCAAAGATGATCACTGTCTTAGTCATTAGGTTTACCTCCAGCTACGGAGAAACCTGAGTGGACAGCAGTCTCATACCCAACTCGCAAAACTAAACCGATACTCAGCAGAATAAAAATTAAATTATTGCTTGCGTAGCTAATAAACGGCAGTGGTAAGCCTTTCGTAGGCAAGTACCCCAAATTCACTCCAACATGAACCATAGCCTGCATACCAATTAAAAAACTCACGCCATAAGTCATGTACGCACCGAAAAGCTGTCCTATTTTCTCAGCAGCGACTCCAATACGGAAAATGCGCCATACAATAAAAACGAATATTAAAATAATACCGATCGCGCCTACAGTGCCAAGCTCTTCTCCTATGACTGCAAACACAAAGTCGGTATGGGCCTCGGGTAAAAAATGCAAGGCCTGAACACTATTGCCTAAACCGACGCCAAGCCAATCGCCTCGCCCTAATGCTATAAGTGCATTCGTTAATTGATAGCCTGTGTCTCTCTCATCTTTCCAAGGATTTAGGAATGAAATTATGCGTGCAGCTCGATAAGGCTCAACTAGGGCCGCAATGCCTAGCATCAGTATGATGCCGGCACCCGCAGAGAGAAACCTCAACAGAGGAACACCGGCCAAAAAGATCATCCCCATTCCTGTACCAGATAAAACAACGGATGAGCCAAAATCAGGTTCGGCCAATAGCAAGGCAGCCAAGATGGCCAGAACAAAAATAACTTTTATCAAACCAACAGACTGAGTACGTACTTGCTTATTGTGCCTTACCAGAAAAGCCGCTAAATAAATCACCACAGCCAATTTGGCCAACTCGGACGGCTGGAAAGTCCACCCAGAAAAATACAACCAACGTTTACTTCCATTTACCTCATGAGAAAAATAAGGTAAAAGCACTAGTACTAGCAAAGCGCTAACAATTAAAATGATCAAGGGGCCTATCTTTGATATTGCTTTGGATTCAACCTTAACTATCAATAGCGCAAAAAACCCTCCGATCCCCAGTGCAAAAATTTGTCGCCAAAAATAATAGAAGATCGATACTCCTCGTTTTTCCGCAATAGGGCCTGATGTAGAAACCAGCATTATGAGGCCTAAACAGCAGGAAATAATTACGGCACAGATCAACCACTTATCATAGTAATCGAATGCAGGTAATGTCCTACTACCATGCCTCACCGCCTGGCTCTTCATAGTGCTTGCGGAACTCAAGCCGCAGCCTCTAAAGACAGAACTGCTTCTTTAAAGACATTCCCTCGATGTGCATAATCATCAAACATATCAAAACTAGAGCAGCCAGGAGCTAGCAAAACCGTTTCTCCAGGCTTTGCTAAATTAAATGCCTCCGCCACTGCCCCTGCCATGTCACAAACGGTTATACAGGGAACCAGCTCAACTACTGCTGTTTCTATTTCCGGTGCTGCTTCTCCTATCAAGATAGCCGTGTGAACGTAATGGGATAGAAAGGTTGAAAGTATTTCAAATTGAGCTTGTTTTGACACCCCGCCCATGATCACAATTCCTCGGTGAGAAGACATGAGACAAGTTATGCTGGCCTGTGCCGCTGCCAAGTTGGTCGCTTTTGAATCATTCACAAAGACCACATCTCTTATAACAGCAATTTTTTCCATCCTATGAGGTAGCCCTAAGAAATTTTTCAGAGCCTCAACAGCATTCTTCGGCATGGCTCCCATATATTCGGAACAGATAGCCAAAGCTGCCAAGGCATTCAGTTCGTTATGTTGCCCGGTAATTTTTAGCTGATCTGTAGTCAGAAAAGCGTTATGCTCGTCACACAATGTTTTACGGCCATTTTTTATACGAATACCGTAACTCCCCTGCATAGGTTCACTAGAAGAAAAGCCAACTTTTTTTCCGATGGTTGCAAAGTTTCTGATGCATCGATCGTCTAAATTCACTAATGCAATCTTGGCAGACTCTAAAATAGAAAGCTTTACTGTCTGGTACTCTTCAAAAACATAATGACGATCCAAATGATCGGGAGTTATATTCAAAACGCAAGACAACTCTGCACTAAAAGCAGAAACTAATAGAAGCTGAAAGCTAGAGATCTCTAAAATATAGCAATCTGGATTCGGCTTTTTTCGTAGCAGGTCGAGCGCAGGAGTTCCTAAATTCCCCCCCGCCAAACAGTCCACTCCTGAGCTCAGTAACATTTTATGTACCATCATCGTTACTGTGGTTTTGCCATTAGTCCCTGTTATTCCTATAAATGGAGCATCAGCATGCCTAATAAATAGTTCGATATCACCGATTATTTTTTTCCCGTTTTTTTTCAACCTCTGAAGAACAGGATGTTCAAGTGGGACGCCTGGGCTAACCACCACTTCTTCACAGTGCTTTAAAATATCGTAATCTAAAGCTCCTAGTACAAAAGAAACATTTGGGTATTTGATTCGTAAATTAGCATGCAGAGGAGCTTCCTCCCGCGTGTCCATGGCCACCACGGACCATCCTTTGCCAGCTAAAAAGCTAACCACCGAGCATCCCGTCGATCCCAGACCCACCACTCCATAGATAGGCGATGAACTTGTTTGTTTTTGAAATAATGATGGATCCATACCTATACCTTCAGCGTATTTTGATAGAAGCAAGTGACAAAAGAACGAGAATCGCTGTGACTATCCAAAATCGAACTATAATTCTCGGCTCCGGCCAACCTTTAAGTTCAAAATGATGGTGAATAGGAGCCATGCGAAAAACCCTCTTACCAAATACTTTAAAGGATGCCACTTGAATAATGACTGACATCGTTTCGACAACAAAGACTCCCCCCATAACCAGTAAAACAAGCTCTTGTCTAACACAGACCGCGACTATTCCAATAGCAGCGCCCAGTGCTAGCGAGCCGCTATCGCCCATGAAAATCTGTGCCGGATAAGTGTTGAACCATAAAAAGCCAAGTCCTGCTCCGCTAATCGCTCCACAAAAAACTGCTAGCTCGCCAGCGCCAGGGACATAAGGGACAGATAGGTATGCAGAAAAATTCGTATTCCCTGCAACATATGAGAAAACAATCAAAGCGCCGGCGATCATGACGACTGGCATGATCGCTAAACCATCAAGTCCATCGGTAAGGTTTACAGCATTGCTAGTTCCAACGACAACAAAGTAGGTAAGTACAATATAAAGCACGCCTAGATTAAAAGAGAAACCTTTTAAAAAAGGCACTATTAAAAGAGTGTCCGAAGGCGATTCAGCTGAATAGAAAAGAAAAAATGCGGCCAATATCGCGACAACCGATTGCAATATATATTTGTGCACGCCACGAATACCCTTGGAGTTCTTCTTGAGCACTTTGAAATAATCATCAAGCCACCCAATCGCCCCAAAAGAAAAAGTCACAATTAAAGCAACCCAAACAAACTTGCTATTCAAGTCGGCACACAGAAAAGTGCTCACACCTATTGCAGCTAAAACCAACAACCCACCCATAGTCGGCGTCCCTGACTTAGAAAGATGGGACTTCGGACCATCAGTGCGAATACTTTGCTGGATCTGAAGATTGGTCAAATAGGCAATCACTGGATTGCCTATTACAAGCATTATAAGAAGAGCCGTTAATGCGCCAAGGACTATCCGTAGAGTCAAATATTGAAATACATAAAATCCAGAATCGAAATTCGCCAAATAGTTACTCAAATAGATCAACATGACTGGCAGCGCTCAAATGAAAGTGCATCAACTAGTTTATTCAACCCCATGAAGCGGGATCCTTTTACTAAAATAGTCACGTGATTGGATGAATTTCTCAACTCCGCAAATAGAAAGTTTTGCAACTCTAATCGATTTTCGAAGTGTCGCGCCCCTTCACCAAAAGCTTTGCTGGAGTACGCAGATAATTCGCCAATAGTGAAAAGCCGTTCCAAGTTTTCTACTGCGGCGTATCTACCTACCTCAATATGGAACTTTTCTCCTTCTTCTCCTAGCTCGCCCATGTCTCCTAACACTAGCCATTGGCTCCCCTGCTCCGCAGCTAAAACATCAATAGCAGCGCGAACCGATGTAGGATTAGCATTGTAAGAGTCGTCGATAAGGTGGCTCTTATAGATCCCCACTCTTGAGCTAAGTCGCTGGTCTGCCTCACGAACAGAATTAAGGCCTTTCTCTATAGTCGCAATATCCACACCTATGGCCAAAGCAGCAGCAGCAGCAGCTAACGCATTGGTGACATTATGGATCCCCTTATGTCGGAGTAATATTTTTCTAGGGCAATGATCTCTCAATACAAGCTCAAACGATAAACCAGCCTCTGTATAAGAAACGTCGCAAGCACACACATCACCTCCGTCACCAAAAGTTAGGAATTTCCGTGGGCCGACCATAGATTGCCACATCCGAGCATACGGATCTTCAAGATTAACTATTCCAACTCCCTCTTCAGGAAGGCTTGTAAAAAGCTCACCTTTCGATTTAGCAACCGTTTTCAAATCAACGAATCCATCTAAATGTGCTGGGGCACACAAGGTCACAACCCCGACCGTTGGCCTACAAACCTCTGAGAGCAACTGAATATCTTTAGGCTTTCTTGCCCCAAGTTCTAGAACAGCAAACTCATGCTGATCTGATAATTGGAGCAATGTCTGAGCTACACCTATCTCGTTATTAAAGTTTTTAGTTGTAATCAGGGTCCGGCCAGAAAGGCTTAAAATAGATCCAAGCATTTCTTTGACGGTTGTTTTTCCAACACTCCCAGTGATCCCGACAATAGGAATATCAAAACGTAACCTCCAGGCCTTCGCCAAGACACCCAAAGCATCGAGGGTATTTGAAACCTGAATTACTGGCTCCCTAGTCAGGGTGGCATCCCGAACGATCGCCCCTGCCGCACCTTTCGAGAAAGCTTCATCCAGCATATCCTCCCCATTAAATCTCGGCCCCCGCAAAGCTACAAATAACTCTCCCTCACTAATAGTTCGACTATCAGTGCTAACCCCACGAAAAATGCCATCACCACCCACTAAACGTCCACCCAAAGTGTGAGTAGCCTCAGAAAGCGTCATAGCAATCATACAGTTGTTACCTTATCCAAAACTTCTGCCACAAATAACCGATCACTGTGGTATCTCACCCCGGTCGAATCGCTCTGAACAGTTTCATGTCCTTTGCCGGCAATTAAGACGACTTCACCTGTCTTAGCCGCAAAAATCGCTTCACATATCGCCACTCTTCTATCTTCAATTACTAATGCTTTTTCTGGCTCATTCATACCCTGTAAAATATCGGCTGCAATAGCACCTTGAGCTTCGGTTCTTGGATTGTCAGCGGTAATGAATACTTGGTCTGAAAGTTGCTCTGCAATAGCTCCCATTAGCGCGCGCTTTCCTTTATCTCGCTGCCCACCACACCCAAAAACAACTGAAACTCTGGTTGGTCTCATCTCTGTAATAGTTTGCAGTGCAGCTCTTAAACTGTCGGGAGTATGTGCGTAATCTACGTATACCTTTGCGCCAGTATCGCTTTCTCCACAACGCTCCATTCTTCCAGGGATTTTGTCTAACTTTGGAATGCAGCGGCATATATCTTCGAAGAGATAACCTAGCGCAAGCAGTGTGGCCACAACAATTAGCAAATTATCTACATTGAAGCCTCCAATCAGAGGGCTAAACACCTTTTCTTCAATCTTTTCATAGGAAAGCGTGAAAGAACTTCCTCTAGCTGTCGATAGAATGTGACTTGCTTGCACTTGTCGCTCTGATTTCAAACACTCACTTAGAGAACTCGATGAGCAAGTCCACGTCTTAAGATAGGGAGACACGTGATCAAAAATTAATCTACCCGCCTTATCATCTATATTTATAATGCCCTGATCAACTTCACTCCTAAGGAAAAGAAGCGACTTACTTTCCAAGTAGGAATCCATCGTGCCATGATAATCTAGGTGATCACGACTAAGGTTGGTAAAGGATGCCGTCTCTAACTTCACCCCGTCTAACCTTCCTTGATCTAGGCCATGAGAAGAAGCCTCTATACTAGCGAACTGAAGCCCTTCATCTCTAAATCTAGCCAACCATCTATGGATAGAAATCACGTCTGGAGATGTATTTTTAGACTCTACGAGTCTCCCAATGCTCCCAGCACCTAAAGTGCCTACATATCCGCACTCTCCACCTAAAATTTCTATTGCCATTGACGTAAGGTAGGCAACAGTAGTTTTACCGTTAGTACCGGTGGTGGCACAAACTTTTAACGAATACGAGGGATTATTAAAGAACCGATTTGAAATCGTCCCTAGATGATCTCGCAACGCGTCGATTTTTCTGATACAGACACCCTCTCTAGCGGCATCAACCGAGTATGAGCATAAAATAGCGGCTGCCCCTCTCTCAATACCATCTTTGACATGCTGTTCACAAACCTCCTTAGTATCTGCTACTGACATGAAACACGAGCCAGGTTTAACAGTTCTACTGTCTAATGTAATATCCAAAATTTTTCGATCATCGCAACTATTCACATCACATAAACCCATCAAGATAGAAGACAGACTTTGAGGTTTACTGACGTTGACCATCTGCATTAGTTTTTTTCACCTACAAAAAAATTTATATCGGCAAACTTCGGTGATGGAGATTTAGGGTTCCCAGATGCATCAGGTGGTATACCTAAAATACGAGTAGCCTCATAGATGATTTCTGAAAAAACGGGTGCAGCGACTTCCCCTCCGTGTTGCGCTTTATTTCTTGGGCGGTCAATCATTACGACTGCTACTAGCCTAGGATTAATAGCCGGAGCCATACCAGCAAACAAGGCTAAATGCTGCTCACTGGAATACACCTCATTATAAACTTTACGCACAGTTCCAGTTTTCCCTCCTACAGAATATCCATGTACTTTTGCCTTTTTACCACTTCCCTCGGACACGACTCTCTCTAACATCTCGCGTATATGCATGGCTATCCCCTCTCCCAAAACACGCGTCCTCTCCGGTAAAGCATTATCGGTCGTCAAAGTTAAGGGCAGCAACCATCCTCCGTTAGCAAAAACAGAATATGCTCTTGCCAACTGCACCAGCGTAACCTGCAGTCCATAGCCGTAAGAATGAGTCGCGTGCTCGATCGGCTCCCATGTAGAATGAGGACTCAACTTGCCTGAAGACTCTCCACCTAGCGGCAACCCGCTTTTACTCCCAAGCCCGACTGATTTAAGGATATCCCAGAGGTCACCGTAAGGAAGTGTCATTGCAATTTTTGCCGAGCCAACATTACTTGACTCAGTTAGGACTGCGGACAAAGAAAGTAACCCTCGATTCACTGGGTCGCTTACTCGGTCAGAACCTAAGTAAAAATAACCGGGACTGGTATCAATTTTCGTGTCTGGGAGAAAGTGACCACTTTCCAGTGCCATAGCTATAGTAAATGGTTTAAGCGTAGACCCTGGCTCAAATGCATCTGTTACAGCGCGATTTCTAAAGAGGGAAGGTTTCTTTTCATTAGATTTGTTTGGATCAAATGAAGGATAGCTAACGATAGCTAGAACTTCTCCATTATGTGGATCCATTACCACAGCCGACCCACCATCAGCGTTTTCTCGGATCACGGCTTTTTCAAGTGCTCGATAAGCAGCATATTGGACACCCGAATCGATACTTAATCTGAGATCTTCCCCAGAAGTTACAGCACCAATTATATGTAATGTCTTAACGATGTTTCCTTTGGCATCTTGTAATACTTTTCTCTTCCCAGCTTTACCTTCCAATATTTGGTTGAAGGCCTTCTCCATTCCTTCCTGACCACTGTCATTGCGATCCGTAAAGCCGACTAACTGGGATACTGGTGCACCCAGAGGGTAATGGCGCTTCTGAAATGGCATTAAGTCCACACCGCTAATATTGAGCCTGCGAAAGGTATCAACCTGTTGGGCGCTTAGCTCTCTCTTAAGAGTCACGCCCTTTCTTACGCTTCTCTCGATAATAAATTTCTCTAATCTAATAACTGGCCAATCAATCTCTTTAGCAATATCTGCCCAATTTTCTTTAGCATGAAGCAACTGACTGGGATTAATCTGAAGCAAATAATGTGGCACACTCACTGCTAAAAGCTCATTATTCCTATCAAAGATAATGCCCCTATCCGTTTTGATTTCTTGCAGCTTTTCAGATCGAGATTCTGCTCGTTGTGCCAGATCAACCGGTTCGGCTATCTGCAAGCGAATAGCGCCAAAAATAAGTGTCGATGCTGCAGTCAAAAAAAGACCACACACCAGAAATCTGCGGCCTTTTAAGAGATTCGAGTTCACTTTGTATTAACCACCGTTGTCGTTGGGGGAGCAATCATCCCAATAGAATGACGCGCCAATTTCTCTATTCGTGAGTGACTCGACAAACTAGACTGTTGAAGCAGTAGCTGAGACCGTCCCTGCTTCAATAAACGCCGCTCTGACTGCAATCTGTGTAGTTCAGTTGCCAACACTCGACTCTCTTGACGTTTAACTACTACACCAAGTGCCGAGCCAAACACTGCCGCTGATAGTATTAAAACAATCAGTTCTCTCATAAACACCGCTCGATCACTCGCAGCTTAGCGCTTCGTGAGCGTGGGTTAACAGCTTTTTCGGCCTCAGTAGCTCTAAAAAGATTCGGTTTAACAATCCGATAAGCGGGTGCTTCTAATTCCTTATCTTTTCCACGATTTTTCGTCAAAAGATCAAGATTCTTAAACTTATGCTTTACTAAACGGTCCTCAAGAGAATGGAAAGAAATTATTAAAAGTCTTCCGTTAATCGCTAGAAGCTTCAATGCCGATTCTAACCCTTTTTCTATTTCTCTCACTTCATCGTTAACATGGACTCGAATCGCTTGAAAACTGCGCGTTGCGGGATCTAGGCGTCCTCCTTGGTATCGAAAACAGCTACGAATTATGGTCGCAAGTTCTTTTGTTGTTTCTATGGGCTTTACAGCCCTTACTGCAAGAATTTTTCTGGCTATATGCCTGGACTTTCTTTCGTCACCAAAATTCCAAAGCACATCGCTGATTTCGATTTCAGATGCAGAGTTAACCCATGTCGCAGCAGAAATTTCACATGAAGGGTCCATTCTCATATCCAACGGACCCTCGAACCGAAAGCTAAAGCCTCTATTAGGATCATCCAACTGGGGAGAGGACACACCTAAATCAAATAGAATCCCATCTACTTTCTCGACGGCATGGCCTGTTACTCGGTCAAGTTGGGAGAATGGTCCGCGAAAAAACTCTAATCTCGGATCTTCAAGCGAGAAAATTTTAGCAGCACTCTCAGCTTCTGGGTCACGATCAAACGCCATCAATCTAGCATTTATGCTAAGCTTTTCAAGCAGTGCTTTGGCATGCCCACCACGGCCAAAAGTCGCATCTATATAGACTCCATCGTCTATCAGATTCATTAAATCTGTTACCTCCTGCATCAGGACTGGAGAATGTGTAAACATCTAAACCCTCACAAAGATAAAGAACTTAATGCTGCAGATGCATCACTAGAATTGCTCGCTAACAGACTATTGCACTCTGCTCGCCAGCGATCTGAATCCCATATTTCCAACTTATTACCTTGACCAGAAATAACAACTTCCTTTCTTAAATCGGACATTTCTCTTAGCTCAGAAGGAACGAGGATTCTTCCTTGAGCATCGCAATGACACTCAGTCGCGTGTCCTCGCAAGATAAGTTTGGTCCTGCGACTGCCTTTGTCGAAATCTGATAAGGTTGAAAGCTTCAACTCGATCTCCTCCCACTCGGCAAGAGGGTATAGCAGCAAGGCGCGATCCCACGGGTTAACCGTTAAGACTAAATCGTTCAACTCGAAACGTGACAGTATGTCCCTAAACCTAATAGGAATACCCAAGCGACCCTTGGCATCTAAATTAACTAAACTCAACCCTCGAAACATTTTGCAAATCAAACCTAAAATTGTCGACACTAAACCACTCAGCCAAAATAAATCGTGAGTATTTAGAGAATATTTCCACATAACCCCACAAATCACCACTACTAAGGACTATAATGAGAGAGACGGAAAACTGTCAAGGGAAATTAGCGTTCTTTTTAGAGAATCTTGCTTATGCAACAAGCACTTAGGAAGAAATTTAAAAACAATTTGTACTTATTGATAATAAATAACGTTCTAAATCATAAACATAAAAAGTATATCTAATTTAAAGTGTACGATTTAGCCTTATTTAAAATTAAAAAAAGCAAGTTGGCCTATAAGCCGGGTTCTGTACTACTGTAAAACACAGCGCGGTGATCATTCATCTGCGACGCCCGTCTCCAAGCGCCTGAAGCGACCTACCCGAAAACTAACGCGGATAACGCACTCTCGGCGAACCGAGATGTTTCCCTATTTGGTCTTGCTCCGAGTGGGGTTTACCCTGCCACCGGCCTTTTAACCGGCGCGGTGCGCTCTTACCACACCATTTCACCCTTACCAATCATCTTGGCGGTATATTTTCTGTGGCACTTTCCGTAAGCTCTCGCTTCCCAGGCGTTACCTGGCACTCTATCCTATGGAGCCCGGACTTTCCTCTGCTATTACATCAAAGTGCGATGTAAGTAGCAGCGATCACCCAGCCAACTTGCAGGAGCGAGTTTCCGCCTAATTCGACTACTTTGCAATATATTAGTTTTTTTTCTGCAGACCAATAGCCAGCTTATAGGCTACATTACGCTTAGAGCCAGTAAGCTTACAACAAAGTTCTATTCCCAACTTCAAATCTACAGACTCCAAAAGAATTCGTAACACGTCTTCCAGCTCTGCGTCAGAAGTGGAAACTTCCGCGCCCTCCAACATCACAACAAATTCACCGCGCACGGTGTCAGGATGCAATTCGAAATATCCCTTCGCGTCACAAATGCTACCTCTATAAATCGATTCATAGCGCTTAGTAAGTTCTCGAGCGATGACAACATTGCGGCAGCCTAAAACCGCAGAAATACTATCTAACAACTCCAGTATGCGATGTGGTGCCTCATAAAAAACAATTGTGCGCGCTTCTTTCAAAAAATCACCTAGCCTAGAATTACGCGCCCCCACATTACTGGGGAGGAATCCCTCAAAGACAAATCGATTAGTAGGTAGACCGCTTACAGTAAGGCCCGCTATCAATGCACATGCGCCAGGGATCGGTAATATTGAAATATTTCGCTGACATGCTTGTTGTACAAGCGTGTAGCCAGGGTCTGAAATCAGCGGCGTTCCTGCGTCGCTAATTAGCGCAATAACCAATCCCTTGTCCACAACCTCGTCTAAAATATTTCCAGTTGTCTTTTTTTCATTGTGATCATGGTACTGTCGCATGGGAGTTACGATCCCATAGTGCGCTAATAAACGAGAACTATGCCTTGGACTCTCTGCAAGAATACCATCTACGTTTTTCAGTACACTATGGGCTCTATAGGTTAAATCTTCAAGATTCCCAATAGGAGTAGACACTACGTAAATAGCTGGTCTTTCATAAATGTAGTCCGCATTAATGTTGTTTCTTTTGTGAAATTTCATAACATACCTCGTGGTAATAAAAACTAGTGCTAAAAGTACATGTTCCAGTAACACTTAACTTTTGACTAAAAATAGAAAATCCCAAGAGCGGCATGCTAACAGTACATTTGCTTTCTAGACTAAAATCTAGTCTACGTGAATTTACCTCAGTATCGTGTCAATTTTGTTAGACTACGACTGGAAATAGAAGCATAAGCAAAAAGCAGTCAAAACGTTTATGAGTAAAACTCATCTGCCATGTTACAACATCACCGCTTACAGTCTCAAAGCAAATAATGAGGAGTGTGCTAGATCGCAACTAGCAAGCATAATGAGAAGCAGGACAACAAATAGAAAAGCCCAATCACTACTACTAGTAGTCGTGATACTAGTCACAAGTGCATGTGTAGGAAAAAATCGAACTATAGGGACATTTATCGAAGATCAGGCAATAACTCTGAAAGTAAGACGCGTGATAAACGCGGATAAAAAAATAAACCAAGAATCAGCTGTGAACGCTCTTAGCTATAACGAAGTGCTCTTATTAACTGGAACAGTCTCAACCGAGGCCACCCGATTAAGCATCATTCAAAAAGCATCCTCTATTCCCAAAATTAGACAAATACATGATGAGATTACCGTTTCCAAGAAGCCAAGTTTAATTTCAACGCTAAAAGACACATATTTGACTGCAAAAGTACGTACGAGGCTGATTACAAAAAAAAATGTACAGTCCTCGACCATAAAGATAGCCTGTAATGGTGGTACAGTTTATTTAATGGGCCTCGTTGACGACGCCGAGAAAAAATTAGTGACCGACGTAGTCAGAAAAACTAGTGGCGTCAAGCATGTTGTTACCATCTTTGAGAAGAAGAACTTTAATTCCGAACTGAAGCTACTTAACTATCGTTAGGCTAGGTTTAGACTTCACTTTGCGCTGAGAAGCGATATCCGAGCTCGGCACGCTATTCTCATTTGATGATTTATCACCATCGTCATAAGGCTGCTCCATATCAAATTGAGCCAGAGACAGACCTTGATTACTTTCTCGAGCATATATGGCTAGAACTGAGCTAAGCGGAACCGTGATCTCTCTAAAACGGCCACCAAATCGAGCATTAAATAAAACATATTCATCTCCCAAGACTAGATCACGCACAGCAGTAGGACTCATGTTCAAAACAATATGGTTGTCCTCAATATATTCTTTGGGCACCACTACCTCAGGATGATTTGTATCTACCAAAAGTTGAGGAGTTAAATTAGTATCGCAAATCCACTGATACACAGCTCGTAAAATATAAGGTTGTACAGATACCATGACCACCTCGCACAATGGAAATATTTTAAAGTCCGTCTCTAAAAATTTTGTCAGATTCGGCTAAGCTTTCCTGAAATGCATTGCGACCAAATATCAAATCCGCATAATTCAACAAGGGCTTTCCAGGAGGACCTAGCTTTATCCCATAACTTGGTAAGCGCCACAAAATAGGTGCCAAACAAATATCCACTAACGTGAACTCATCCGACATGAAATAAGCATGCTGCGAGAATAAAGGGCAAATTGCCATTAAATCATCCCGCATAGCTTTTTTCGCAGTCGCCGCAGCCAGCTCATTTTCCCCAATTATATCTCGGGAAAGTTTATATAAATCTCTGACTATCCTATAGCGAAACTGCCTATTGTTCGCGCGAGCAACAGGATCAACTGGCATTAAAGGAGGATGTGGATAACGCTCATCCAAATACTCCAGAATAGTATGAGAATCGTAGAGTACGAGGTCACGATCTACTAGAGTAAGCGTGGTGTCATAAGGGTTAACATCATTCAAAATTTCAGGCCTGGTTCCATCAGGCACTAATACAACATTCGAATTAATATCCTTTTCTCGGAGAACAAGCCTAACGCTATGTCCCAAAGGATCGCCGACATCAGCATATAGTGTCATTACCGATCTTCGATTTGATAAACCTGTCATATTAATGAATGTCCTTCCAATACTCTTTTTTGACCATACAAGCGACTAAGAAAAGAACAAGCAGAAATGCAATCACCCAAAACCCTATTTTATATCTGACAAGTTTTGCTGGCTCTCCGACATAGTCTAAAAAGGCCACTAAATCTCGCGTCGCCTGTTGATACTGAATCGAAGTCATTTCCCCTTCCGGGGATAGTTGATGCGCATCACCAGACTTATCCTGCAAGCCTTGCAGTTCCCACAACACATGTGGCATCGCTGTATTAGGATAATAAACGTTGTTCACTCCCGTAGGGCGAGAAGAATCAATATAGAATCCATTTAAAAACGAATAGAGATAGTTAACGCCTTTCGCCCGTGCGATAACCGACAAATCAGGGGGACGAACTCCAAACCATTGTTCTGCCTCATCCTGTTTCATAGCGATTGTCATCGTATCACCAACCTTATCTGAAGCGAACATGAGATTTTGCTCGACCATATCGATACTCAAGCCTAAATCTTCGGCCATCCGGTTGTAACGCATATACTCAGCAGAGTGACAGCTTACGCAATAATTGATAAATAATCTCGCACCATTTTGAAGAGATACAGTGTTAGCGATATCAACATTCGCCTGCATCAGCTTACTCCCTCCTTCGGAAGCCACGGAAAACTGCAACCAAAATACTAATAAGACATATGAAAGTATTTTGACCATGATTATGTCACTCTCTCTGGCACAGGTTTGGTTTTATCCCACTTAGTATAAAATGGCATTAACAAGAAAAAGAGAAAATACACCACTGTACACACTTGGGCTAAAGCCGTTCTCATAGGAGTGGGAGGCAAAAGTCCAAGATACCCGAGAATTAGAAAAGCAACAACAAAGAGGCCTAATGCGGTTTTGTAGATCCACCCGCGATACCGTATAGAACGGACTCGACCTTTATCTAACCAAGGAAGCAGAAAAAATGATATGGTGCCGAGACCCATAAAAATCACACCCCACAGTTTGGCAGGGACCATAAAAAAATTAACCGTATTAGCCCTTAATATCGAATAGAAGGGCGTAAAATACCAGACTGGGGCAATATGCTCTGGAGTTTTCAGCGAGTCAGCAGGAATAAAATTATTATGTTCCAAGAAATAACCCCCCATCTCCGGAGCAAAAAATATAACCGCCGCCATTAAAATTAGTAGGGCTACCACTGCTGGCGCATCTTTGGTTGTGTAATAAGGATGGAAACGAATTCCATCAACAGGGTTCCCCTCCGCATTTTTATTATCCTTAATATCAATGCCATCGGGATTATTGGATCCTACATGATGTAGCGCCAAGATATGCAAGACGACAAGACCCGCAATTGCGAAAGGCAAAGCGATAACATGAAAAGCAAAAAAACGATTTAACGTAATGTCGGAAACCACATAATCTCCTCTGATCCACAAGGACAAGGTCTCTCCAACAAAAGGGATAGCACCAAAAAGCGAGATTATAACTTGGGCGCCCCAATAGGACATTTGCCCCCAGGGCAGTAAATAACCAAAAAAGGCCTCCGCCATAAGTGCAAGATACAGACACATTCCCAAAATCCACAGTAATTCGCGTGGCTTTTGATAAGAGCCGTACATGATGCCCCGAAACATGTGTAAGTAGATAACTATAAAAAAGAAAGAGGAACCAGTCGAATGCATGTAGCGAATCAACCAGCCCCAGTCAACATCTCGCATTATGTATTCTACCGAGGCAAACGCAAAGTTTGCATCTGGTTTGTAGTTCATAACTAGCCATATACCCGTAAGTATCTGAATAACCAAAACCACGAGGGATAAAACGCCGAAGTAATACCAAAAGTTGAGATTTTTAGGGGCATAGTACTGACCGACATGCTCGTTCCAAAGCTGCATTAGGGGAAAGCGATCATCCACCCAGTCCCTCAGTCTAACCAGATTTTTCACTACTACCGATTTCAAGAGCCCGCCTCCTCTGATTCTCCAATCAATATTCTTGTATCAGTTAAATACTTATGTGGAGGCACCTCCATATTGGTCGGCGCGGGGACACCGGCATATACTCTGCCAGACAAGTCGAACTTAGACCCGTGGCACGGACAATAGAAGCCCCCTTGCCAATCAGCACCCATAATCTCATCCGATGATAACGGGCGAAAACTGGGGGAACAGCCTAGGTGCGTGCATATCCCGACTAAAACTAGATATTCTCTGTTCAAGGAACGCCATGAGTTTTCCGCGAAAACAGGCTGTGTCGACATAGTTGACTCCGGATCGGCAAGGACATCCGTAGACTCCTCAAGCGCTTTCAATTGCTCTTCAGTGCGCCGGATAATCCAGACAGGCTTGCCCCGCCACTTATACGTCACTCTCTGGCCCGGTTCAATCTGATCAATATTGGCTTCAACAGGTGCTCCGAGAGCTTTCGCACGCGCACTGGGCTGAAACGAGGAAACAAAAGGAATCGCAGCTACGCTGGCCCCCACCCCACCCAATACCGTAGCCGTTCCAGTGAGAAACTGGCGCCGCCCCATGTCAATAGAGTCTGAACTCATCCTCTCTTTCGCTCCCTAACTAAAAAAATATCAAATAACCTCCAAGTTCCTCTTAACAACGGAATTACTTCGCTCTTTGCACCGAAGCTATATTCCATACCAACCATGAAAAACTTAAAGACCAAGCTCGTAATTAACCATGTCCGACAAATTTTGCTCGGCGATATTATAACATTAAATAGCTATGACAGGGGCACGGGTAATAGCAAATAATCAAATAGCTGAAACCTAAAAAGTCAATCTAGTTAAGTAAACTCAATGAGCTGACAAAACGGTAAATAAAGTATCTAAAAAAAATTTATTTTCCGACGGCGTGCCAATAGTTACCCTTAAACAGTCTTTCGTGGCTGTACCTGTACCGTTCATATTCTTTAATAGGATACCAGAGTCCAACAGCTGCGAAAAAAGCTTATCTCCCGTCATTTCCAAAGCTTGAAATAAAATAAAATTTGCACTGCTTGGCCAAACACGCAGACCGGTCATCCCGCTCAAGCACTCAAACATTTTTTGGCGCTCTGAAACAATTATATTAATTTGTTCATCAATATAACTAGAATGTTCTAAAGCGAAAACAGCACCAGCTTGAGTTAAAGAGTTGATATTATATGGCATTCGAACTCGCTCAATGATATCTATCCAAGGACTAGCGGCAAAGAGAACACCTAACCTTAGCCCGGCAAATCCAATTTTCGAAAAAGTCTGTAAAATTAGTAAATTTTCGATCGAGAGTAATTGCTTTAAAGCGGTACCATTAGCGAAGCGGAAGTAGGCTTCATCCAGTACAACTACTCCTGGAGTTTGCAAGCAGATTTTTTCGATATCAGAAGCATTTAAAAGATTACCTGTGGGGTTATTGGGGCTTGCGATAAAAACCAGGCTCGGCTGCTTCTCGAAAACAGCTGTCTCCATAGCTTCGAAATCCAAGGAAAAATCACACGTTTTAAGGGGGACCCCTACATAACCCATACCAACGGCCTTCGCCGCTAATTTATAAACCGAAAAAGTGGGCTCAGGACAAAGCACAACCGATGACTTATCCTTAGCAAAAACTAAGCACAACATGTGTATCAACTCATCGGATCCGTTTCCAAAAGTCATCTCTATTGATTTATCTAGACGGTAGGAGTCTCGAATCCTCTCTCGTAGCACCGACGCGCGCGGATCAGGGTATCTATTTATATCAACAGAGCCCAGAGCTTGTAACCATTTTTCTAACAAAGATTCTGATATCGGATAAGGGTTTTCCATCGCATCAAGCTTTATAAGACCTTGGAAAGTCTCAGCAGGATACGGCATTAGATCCAATACATTCTGTGAGATTAATTTTTTTATTCTTGCCGTCACGCTCATTTCTTAGTCGCCCTATACTTAGCGGATAAGGCATGCGCATCAAGACCTTCTGAGCTAGCCAAATGAAAAGAAAGATGCGCCAACTGAACAGCCCCATCAACAGAACACTCTAAAACAGATGAACGTTTTTGAAAATCATATACGCTCAAAGGCGAGCAAAACCTTGCAGTCCCTGAAGTAGGTAGAACATGGTTAGGGCCAGCACAGTAGTCCCCAAAAACCTCTGGGGTATGCCGGCCCAGAAATATGGACCCTGCATGTTTAATGGCGCTCAGATAGGTTCGGGGCTTTGCCACAGACATGACCAAATGCTCAGGTGCGATACGATTTACAAGCTCGATAGCCTGATCCAAATTAGCCACAGAAATGAAAGCACCATGTTCAGAAAGGGAAGAGGCAATAACTTTTTTACGCGACATGTTAGGAAGGAGTCGTTCAATACTTGCTTGTACTTCGCCTAAAAATAAAACATCAGTAGATACTAGAATGGCTTGAGAACGCTCATCGTGCTCGGCCTGTGAGAAAAGATCCATAGCAACCCAATCAGGGTTAGTCAAGCCATCGCAAACTACCAAAATCTCAGAAGGTCCCGCAATCATGTCGATCCCAACTTTACCGAACAACATTGCCTTAGCCTTAGCAACAAAGATATTTCCAGGCCCAACAATCTTGTCAACACGAGGGATAGTTTCGGTTCCAAAGGCAAGCGCCGCAATAGCTTGAGCACCACCGATGGTAAACACTTTATCTACTCCCGCTATAGCCGCTGCAGCGAGAACAACATCCGCAACAAAGCCGTCTGGCGCAGGAACGACCATAATAATTTCCGAGACCCCAGCCACTTTAGCCGGAATCACGTTCATTAGAACCGATGACGGATAAGCCGCCTTCCCTCCAGGCACGTAGACCCCTACTCGCTCAATAGGAATGACTCGCTGCCCCAAGGAGTTCCCCATATCATCCTCGAACTCCCAGGAACTCATTTTTTGTTTCTTGTGATAGCTCTTGATTCTACCTGCAGCAGTTATTAAATTTTCTTTTAGCGATGCATCGAGACGTAACAACGCTTCTTCAAAATCTAAGACTTCTAACCTAGAAGCACTCGGTTCTAGACGCCGATCTAGCTTATTAGTATATTGCAGAAGCGACTCGTCGCCTCCAAGCTGCACAGATTCCACGATCTCACGTACTACCGATGTCACCTGCTCTTCATCTTCTGAGTCTCTTTTGAGTAATAGCTTAAATTTAGAATCAAAGTCCTCATCACTAGTGCTCAGAATTTTAAGTTTTGGAAGCACAGCAAACTACCCTAAAGAATCTTCTATAGTAATTATGAGTTTTTTAATCAACGCATATTTCGTCTTCATAGCTGCCTTGTTTACTATAAGGCGAGAACTAATCTCGCAGATATCCTCCATCGCCACCAGCCCATTAGCCTTCAATGTATTTCCAGTATCCACAAGATCGACAATTCTTTCCGACAATCCTACTAAAGGAGCGAGCTCCATAGAACCATATAGCTTTATAATCTCCGCCTGAATCCCACGTTTGGCATAATAATCACGAGCGATTTTCGCATACTTCGTAGCGACTCTTATCCTATTATTGGATACTTTAACATCTGGCAAACCTGCAACCATCAATCGACATTTCGCAATCTGCAGATCTAACGACTCATAATAGTCACTGCTATCATGCTCCATCAAAACGTCTTTTCCAGCAATCCCTAAATCTGCCGCCCCGTATTCAACAAAAGTAGGCACATCGGTTGGTCTAATGACGACGAGGTGCAAACCTGGCCTAGTAGTTTCTATGACCAATTTCCTGGATTTACCCAAATCTTCTTTGGGGCAAATACCGATCCGCTCAAGCAAAGGGAGAGCTTGCTCCAAAATTCGACCTTTAGAAACCGCTAAAATTAACCCACCCGGTTCTGGTATCAATTTATCATTCATATGTAATCCAGTTAATGACATAGTACCAAGAATCTCCACAGTCTATTAGTCTGGAAAGATTGATTTAGCGCGGGATCCTTTTTATCTTTGCACCGAGATTCATAAGTTTTTCTTCAATTGTCTCATAGCCTCGATCAATGTGATAAATCCTATCTACTACAGTTTCCCCAGTAGACACAAGCCCAGCAAGAACGAGGCTAGCAGACGCTCTGAGATCAGTTGCCATTAAGGGCGCGCCTGTCAAATTTTTAACGCCTGTTACAATAGCCGTATTACCCTCTAACCTTATATTAGCACCCATGCGCATCAACTCTTGCACATGCATAAATCTGTTTTCGAATACCGACTCGACAACTACCCCAACTCCTTCAGCAACCGCATTTAAAGCAGTAAATTGAGCTTGCATGTCAGTTGGAAAGCCGGGGTACGGAGCAGTACTAATATCGACCGACTTTAGAGATTTCCCTTTCATTTCTAGTTCAACCCAATCCAGGCCGGAAGTCACAGTCGCACCCGCCTCAGTTAATTTCGAAATAACGACCTCTAAAAGTTCTGGGCGAGTGTCTTTAAGCTTTACATGCCCGCCTGTCATTGCCGCGGCAACCAAATACGTCCCTGTTTCGATTCTATCAGGCAAAATATTATATGTCGTACCTAGTAGAGACTTTACGCCTTCAATAGTAATAATATCAGTCCCCGCACCGGTAATATTGGCCCCCATTTTCTGCAGGCAACAAACAAGGTCTACCACTTCCGGCTCTCGGGCAGCATTCCTGAGCGTAGTAACGCCATCAGCTAGAGTTGCCGCCATCAAAAGATTCTCAGTTCCAGTAACAGTTACCTTCTCTAAAACGATGTCCGCACCTTTTAAACCATCAGTTTTCGCTCTTATATAGCCTCCCGCTACTTCTATTTCAGCGCCCATTGCCGCCAAACCTTGTAAATGCAGGTCAACTGGGCGCGAACCTATAGCACAACCCCCTGGTAGAGACACCTCTGCCTGTCCAAACCTCGCGAGTAATGGTCCTAGAACCAAAATCGATGCACGCATAGTTTTAACTAACTCATACGGCGCAAAAAAATTCGATATCGTCCCGCTATCTATTTCAACTTGAAGCCTATCGCCAACGGTCAGGGTCAAACCCATCCCCCCCAAAAGCTCCATGGTAGTGGTTATATCTTGCAAGTGAGGCAAGTTCCCTATTTTTAATGGCTCATCTGCCAAGAGACTCGATGCCAAGATAGGCAACGCAGCATTCTTAGCGCCAGATACGCGGATTTCACCGACTAAAGGGTTCCCCCCTTTTATGATGAGCTTCTCCATTTTCAGCTCAAGAGAGAACTTGAAATCTTTTAGCTTTCTTCCAAGACTCAGCGGTATAAGTTTGAATCGATAACGCGTGAATTGCGGATTCCATCCGGTCACCGAGTGATGCATAAACCATCTTATGTTGCTTAATAATTGTCATACCTGCGAACTCGTCGCTAACGACGTGAGCGACAAAATGGGATCCATCTCCATCAACAAATGCTTCACAGGCTTGAATTCCTGCTTCGATCAACACTTTAATTTCTTCGGGTGTCATTTTTCAAAATCCCTTGATCAAGCTCACGGGCTAAACAGTTCCTACTGCGAAAACCCAGAGTTCTTTTCTTGCAACATCACTATCAACCCTTCTAATCCTTGATCTGTGATCATAGATCCAAAAGAAGCACGATAAGTTTTCACTAAACTCACGCCATCTATAGATACATCAAAGACTCTCCAGGCTCCAGCCTTCTTATACAGTTTATAAATAATAGAGATTTTCGTGTTTGATGTTGAAATGTCTTGCCTAACAACTACAGCCCTACTCCCCACTTTCTGTGCCACTTCTGGATACTCTATAGTTTGATCAGAAAATTGCAGCAGGGCTGTAGCATAAGTCCGCACAAGCAACTTGCGAAACTGATCGACAAACACCTCTCTGCTCTCGTCATCAGCCGAAACCCATGACTTGCCTAAAACCCATCTGGAAATAATATTAAAATCGAACACGGGGAATACATACTCAGAGACCAAGTTCAACATCTCTTTCGAGTCCGCTTCTAGAATATTTTTATCTCTCTGGATTCTATCAATAACGAGTGCAGTGGTACTTTTTACAAGCTCAGCGGCAGTCTGCTCAGCATGGACAACAGGGTTGGTTAAAACAACAATCAAGCTAAAAATAAAACCAAGTATTTTATTCATTTCTTACATTTCTCTAGATTCGGATTCGCTTTGGCGGAACCAACAACAAAACAACTAATGAGCCTTTCCAAAAAGACACTCCTAACGTAAGCCGAGTCAATAAGGATTCAATTATTAATCAGCAGGGGGCCAACCCCCACAAATAGAATATTACCATAAAGGTAAAAAAAAAATAATTAACGTATCGAAATAATAATTTTTGCAGCGCTGTCCCTAGCTTTTTGTCTCGCCGCCTCGACGCTATCGGATCGCGCTAAAGCCACACCTAGTCGGCGCTCTTGTACCACCTCTGGCTTGCCGAATAAGCGAATATCGACCTGCTCATCGGATAATGCGTCAGTAAGGCCAGTATAACCAATAGTGGAGCCTGTACCGCGTCCTAAAATCGCACAGCTAGCGGACGGGCCTCGTAGAGTGATAGAAGCTATTTCCACACCAAGAAGGGCTCTCACGTGGAGAGCAAACTGAGACAGATCTTGGGATATCATAGTGACCATACCGGTATCATGTGGTCTAGGTGACACTTCACTAAACCACACCTCATCCCCTAAAACAAAAAGCTCCACACCAAATACTCCCCATCCCCCCAATGCACCAACCACGGCAGTTGCTATCTCCTTAGATTTAGCGAGAGCTAGCCGGCTCATGGCCTGAGGTTGCCATGACTCTCTATAATCGCCTTCTACTTGCATATGCCCAATCGGTGCGCAAAATTCAATTCCGCCAGCATGCCTAATTGTCAATAAGGTAATCTCATAATCAAAGCCAATCATCCCTTCAACAATAACTTTAGCTTGCTTCCCTCGTCCGCCACTCACGGCAATGTGCCATGCTAAAGACTTATCTTTTTCGCTCTGCACCATTATTTGCCCTTTACCCGACGAGCTCATCACAGGTTTCACGAAACACGGCATACCTATCTCTTCTATCGCACTAATACATTCCTGCTCTGTTCCTGCAAATATATATTTAGACGTAGGGAGCTTCAATTGTTCCGCTGCCATCGTACGGATCCCCTCTCTATCCATAGTCAAACGAGTGGCAGTTGCTCTAGGCACAACTCGTAAGCCTTGTCTTTCTAAATCAACCAGCACTTCTGTTGCGATAGCCTCAACTTCCGGCACAACAAAATCGGGATTCTCAGCGGTTATTAGCTCACGGAGTTTGGCACTGTCTAACATATCTATAACGTGAGATCGCTGAGCGACCTGCATAGCGGGTGCGTTCGCGTACCTATCTATAGCAATTACTTCAAGTCCTAAGCGAATCGCTTCCAAAGCCACCTCTCGACCCAGCTCGCCAGATCCAAGAAGCAATAAGCGAGTGCCATTACCAGATAGAGGCGTCCCAATAGCGTCGGTAGTCATGGTGCCGAAGATCTCCAGAAAAGAAATGAGGTCTATTTGAAACCTAGGGTGTCTAATATGCTAATAGTAGCATTATCTAATTTAGAAGACCCAACGCTATAAGCAGAGAATTCACTCCTCAGGCCATATTTTTGCCGTATATCATCAAAATGCGTCTTCCTGTCGCTTACTGTCATTTGAGACAGAACCTTGATTTTTTTTGTGTGTAAATCTAACGGGCAAATATTTATGAGGACATCACGGATAGCGCGGCCTCCATCAAACATAATTTCTTTACTTGAGTAGCTGCTCCTAATGGAAGGGAAGGCAGGTACACTAAGTTTCAACCACTCACTGATGCGGTCATATAGTATCTCTGCGGCTCGGTGTCTGGCCTCAAGCGTGTGCCCAGCAATATGCGGCGTCCCTCTCCATACCGACGCCGATAGCTCAGAATTAATCTCAGGCTCATTTTCCCAACAATCAATAACTGCATATAAATTTTTTGTACGTTGAATCCGACTCACTAAAGCTCGTTCATCGAGCACCCCACCCCGGGCAGAATTAATAATTAACTGCTTCGGCTTAAGTCTCCCTAAGTACTTCCTATTCACCATTCCGGCAGTTGGGAATTTGCCTTCAAATGTTAGGGGAACATGCAGCGTGACAACATTGCAGTCAAAAATCTCGCCAAGAGAAGCCACACGCTGCTCCTTATCAATAGCCTCGCTTATCGGATCGTAGACAACAAATTTTACCGACAGGTCGTCTAACATCCCACCGAGAGCTCGCCCAACATGTCCAAATCCGATTATTCCAACGGTAAGGTCATCCAATCCCATGCCAGTCACATGGCAATAGTCAAAAAGACAGCAGGCAACATATTCCGCGACAGCCCGCGAGTTACAACCTTGAGCGTCAAAAAACTGAATTCCACGTTTTTTTAAGAATGATAAGTCAACGTGATCAGTTCCTGAGGTCGCGCTACCCACAACTCTTACAAGGCTGGATGACAACAAGTCTGAGTTAACTTTTGTGACAGATCTTACAATGAGAGCTTCCGCTTGCCCAAGGTCGGTTGAGTTAATATCTCTGCCGTCAAAAAGCCTAACAGAGCCTAAATAAGGGAATATTTTTTCAGCACCGGTTATTTGTCGATCTATAAGTAGTTCCATGCCTGCGCTTGAAGCCTACATCATGGGCGATTGTCTAAATCTTCGCCATCTTTCACAATAGGCATAAGATCGACGCTGTTGACACCTAAGAAAACCAGCGAGGTACTAGCTACAAAGATAGAAGAGTATGTGCCAATCACTATTCCAACCATAAGCGCAGTGGCAAATCCATGAATAAGCTCTCCACCGAGGGAAAACAGCGCGAAAACAACAAACAAAGTTGTGCCTGAGGTAACTAAAGTTCGAGACAATGTCTGATTAATGGACAAATTGATTATATCTCGCGAACTCTTGTTCCTATAAGATCTAAAGTTCTCTCTTATTCTATCGTAAACAACAATGGTATCATTCAGAGAGTATCCAATAACGGCTAAAACTGCCGCTAAAACAGTAAGGTCAAATTCAAGCCCAATCAAAGAGAACATACCAACGGTAACAATAACATCATGGATGATTGCCACCACAGCCCCTATGGCAAACTTAAATGTAAACCTAAGCATTACATAAAGCAGTATTCCGCCAAACGCATAGAGAAGGGCCAAAAAGCCGTCTTCGGTAAGCTCGCTACCGACTTGGGGGCCTACAAATTCCACTCTTCTCATATCAGTATTTGGCAGGGCAGCTAAAATACGCGCGCTTACATCCGAAGAGTTAGCTTCTAGCTGAGTAGGCAGCCGGATCAAAACCTCTCTCGGCGATCCAAAAATTTGCGCACTTGCACCCGCATAACCCGATTTTTCTAACCGATCCCGTACGAATTTAAGATCTGCAGGCTGTTCAAACCCAAGCTCGACCAAGGTGCCGCCAGTGAAATCTATACCTAGGTTCAAGCCTTTATTGAAAAAAGAAAAGGTGCATAGGGCAACTAAACCCAAGGTAAAATAGAGGGCCGCATTCGCTTTGGATAGAAAGTCTATTTTGGTATTAGCAAGTAAATTCATAATCCTCCCTCTAAACGGAAACTTTTTGAAGCCTGCGCTTCCCAAAGGTCAAATTAACAATCGCCCGAGAGCAAACGATCGCGGTAAACATTGAAGTGAGAATACCGATAGACAGCGTCACGGCAAAGCCCTTGATTGGCCCTGTACCAAAGCTAAATAAAACTATAGCGGCAATTAATGTGGTAATGCTCGCATCTGCGATAGTAGAAAATGCTTTATCATAGCCAGCACTTATACTCGCGTGCGGAGAGTTTCCATTGGCTATTTCCTCTCTAATTCTCTGAAAAATCAAAACGTTAGCGTCCACTGCCATACCGACAGTTAAAACTATACCAGCAATGCCAGGCAAGGTAAGCGTTGCCTGCAGAACGGATAACAAGGCGACAATCAAAACAACATTAAACGTCAACGCAACATTGGCAACTAACCCAAACCCTCTGTAGTAAACGGCCATAAAGACTAGGACCAGGGAAAGTCCCAAAAGCATAGACTGAAACCCACGGTCAATGTTGTCCTGACCAAGAGTTGGGCCCACCGTCCGTTCTTCTATTATTTCGATTGGCGCAGCCAAAGCACCAGCACGCAAAAGAAGCGCTAGTGTGCGTGCTTCTTGAGTACTGTCTAGACCGGAAATTTGAAATCGCTTGCCCAGCTGCCCCTGAATCGTAGCAACACTAATGACCTCTTCAACAGCGCGCCCTTTACGTTGTTCGATATAGACTACCGCCATCGGTTCCCCTATGTTCTGGCCTGTAACTCGGCTAAAAATGCGGGCACCTTTCCCATTAAGTGTTATAAAAACTGCGGGGCTTCCTGTTTGCGCCTCAAGCCCTGAAGAAGCGTCGATAATGTACTCTCCAGTCAATATGACAGCTTTGTCTAGAAGAATTTTATTCCCATTACGCTCTGAATAAAGCTTTGATCTAATAGGTACTTTCCCAGCAACCGCCGCCTGAACATCACCAGTCAAGTCTACCATGCGAAATTCTAACGTTGCGGTAGCACCAAGAATTCTTTTAGCTTCAGCAGTATCTTCTACGCCCGGCAGCTGCACTACGATACGATTAGTGCCTTGCTGTTGAATAACGGGCTCAGACACGCCAAATTCGTTCACTCGATTTCTGAGCGTTTGTAAATTTTGCTGCAAGGCAGTTTTTTGAATGTCCGCTAAAGTATTAGCGCTAACAGTTAATTCGACCACGTTAGACTCAGCAGTTTCACGTGATTCCAGATCCTCGAATTCATTACTTAGCAAAACCTGACCACGGTCTTTCATATCAGCATCAATAAAAGTTATCTGAATCCCAGGCTCCGCGCGAATAATAGAGCGATATCGTATTTTATCCTTTCTAAATGCATTTTTAACCTCAGATATAAATCGATTTTCTGATTGCTTAGCAACAGCCCTAGTATCTACTTCCATTAAAAAATGGACACCGCCTCTAAGATCTAATCCCATCGACATCGGCTTTCCACCGATAGACTGCAACCAGCCAGGGCTAGCATTCGCTAAGCTGAGGGCCATCACATAATTCTCGAAACCTGCCGACGAATTCATCAACTTACGTGCCATATCACGCGTGTCAGAATCGGAAAACTGAACCAAGATCTTACCGGCATTCAATCCCATCGACTTAAAAGGAATCTTGTTATTAACCAAGATATCATTAACCTTCACTACAACTTCATCGCTTAAGGAGTTTCCTCTTAAAGATGAAATCTGTAACGCGGAATCATGTCCATAAAAATTCGGTAACGCGTATAAACAGCTAAGCATAAATGCTGTGAGAATGGTGATATAGCGCAACTTGGAATATTGGTTCATTTAAGGCATTCGTTCAAAATCAATGACAATCCAATCAAATTAGTAAAAGAATTTTGAGCCTCATAAAGCCTTATCAGTTCCGGCAGGCATTACCTGTGCGACCGCCGTCTTTTGTATTTTAACGCTTACACTCGCTGCGACTTCAACCTGTACAAAGTTATTTCCCAGAGCAGTGATTTTTCCGAGTAATCCCCCGACGGAAACAATCTCATCGCCAATCGCTAAGCTATTTACCATTTTGGCATGCTCTTTCGTTTTCTTCATCTGAGGACGTATCAAAAAGAAATAAAAGACTACAAAAAGTATAATCAACGGGAGAAAAGTAGCCAAGCTTGACTCTTGGCTGGCGGACGCACTTTGCGCGAACGCATCTTGTACAAAGTAATTCACAAAAACACCTCTCAATTACGAGAAGCGAGTATGCCATAGTTGGCCAATAACATGTTAGGCTTTTGAATGTCTATACTCATCTAAACAATTCTCCCGAAACGTCGAGAACCTACCTAGCTTAATAGCCGTCCTAGCATCCCGCATTAATTTCAGATAGAAAAACAAGTTATGTATAGTGTTTAGGCGTGCACCCAAAATTTCGTTTGTACGACTTAGATGATGGAGGTAGTCCAAAGAGTAGTTACTGCAGGTATAACACTCGCATTTCTCATCAAGTGGTCCACCTGCTAACTTGTATTGAGCATTGCGGATGCGAACTACACCAGATGACGTAAAAAGATGACCATTGCGAGCATTTCTGGTTGGTAACACGCAATCAAACATATCAACTCCCAGTCTAATCCCTGCAAGCAAGTCTTCTGGCGTCCCAACCCCCATAACATAGCGGGGACTAGTCGACGGTAATAGCCTAACTGTATGCTCCATAACGCGCTGCATCTCATTTTTCGGCTCGCCAACGGACAAGCCGCCGATGGCATAACCATCAAATTCCAGCTCAAGCAAACCGCCAACGGAACGCGCTCTAAGCTCGTCATACATACCGCCTTGCACAATACCGAATAGGGAATTAAGATTCCCCTCGTGAGCGGCTTTGCTTCTAGCTGCCCACCTCAGCGACATCTCCATAGACTCTTCAACCCTAGTATAGGACGCTGGATATGGAGTGCATTCATCAAAAATCATCACGATGTCTGAGTTTAGAACCTTCTGCATCTGCATAGAAATCTCAGGCGACAAAAACACAGAACCTCCATTTATAGGAGATCGAAAAATTACTCCCTCTTCCGTGATTTTACGCAAAGAATCTAGGCTGAACACCTGAAACCCTCCAGAATCTGTCAAAATGGGCTTTCGCCAATTCATAAAGTCATGAAGGCCAGCATGAGACCGGATAACATCATCGCCTGGCCTAAGCATTAAGTGAAATGTATTGCCAAGCACTATTTGGGCACCCAGATCCGAAAGCTCTTCCGGAGTCATCGATTTCACAGCGCCATAAGTACCAACCGGCATAAAAACAGGCGTCTCTATGACTCCATGACGCAACTCTAATCGGCCCGCACGCGCCCATCCATCTTTAGCTTCAACCTCAAACGACAAGCTCACCGTTGTTCCTCAATGGCTATTTCGTAGAAATTGTTCATATACTCACTCACAAATTTTCCCTTTCCAACCACATCGCATCTCCATAGCTAAAGAAACGGTATTCCTTTTCGATGGCATGTCGATAAGCTTTAAAAATGTGATCATACCCAGCAAAAGTGCTTACTAGTATCAGTAATGTAGAGCGTGGTAAATGAAAATTTGTTAACAAGACATCGACCACACAGAACTCAAAACCATCTCGTATAAAAATGTTAGTCTCGCCCTGAAATGCCCGAGGAGAACCTCTCCCTAAAGCAGCCGCCTCCAACGCACGCACCACAGTTGTTCCCGCAGCGATAACCCTGCCTCCTCGATTGCGAGCCTCTCGGACCGACAAGCAAGCAGAGGGTGACACATCGACGTACTCAGAATGCATCAAATGCTCATCAATATTAGAAGATTTGATCGGCTGGAAAGTTCCTGCGCCAACATGCAAGGTCACGTATTCGATCTCAACCCCTAACTCTTTCAAGTCGAGCAGTAGCCTCTCATCCACATGGAGACCGGCTGTCGGAGCAGCTACTGCTCCTGGATGCTTAGCAAACACTGTTTGATATCGACTTTCATCAAGTGCATTGGGACTCCGAGTTATGTAAGGAGGTAACGGCAACTCGCCCCAATGCGACAAGAGGTCATTAAACGTTAACTCGGGGGAGGATTCTAAAGTGAACAAACTACCTTCTCGTCCTAGAACCTTAACTCGACAGTTGCCATCAAGAGTAAGTACCGAGCCGGCTTTAAGAGCTTTATTAGCTTTCACATGAGCGAGAGCATGAAAATCGGAAACTATACGCTCAACCAGAATTTCCACGCGACCTCCTGTATCTTTCTGACCTCGTAGCCTAGCAGGGATAACTTTAGTGTCATTTAAAACTAACAAGTCGCCCGGACGGAATAAACCCAACAGATCTCCCACTCTCCGGTCTTGAAACTCAGTAGTCACTTTATCGAACACTAATAGTCGCGCGTCTCGTCGATGGGCTAAAGGGGTTTGTGCAACAAGGTTTGTGGGCAAGAAATAACTAAATTGTTTCAATTCCAAAGCGACATCCTATCAATTTTTTTAAATACTATGTCGACCTATCCCAGTTGTTTCACTATACTGCTTCGCCACCTAGTCCGTGCCGGGATGGCGGAACTGGTAGACGCGCCAGATTCAAAATCTGGTATCCGAAAGGATGTGGGGGTTCGATTCCCCCTCCCGGTACCATTAACTTTTTAGAGTTCAGGCACCCAGCTACCGTATCGACACTGAATTCAATTTTCATAGGGAGCATCGAACAAAACCTCAGATCCCAAGAACCTGTGCCTGAGACGTATACGCTGAAGCGTCGAGGCAAAATCTCACATCGATTTTAGGCTGATTTACGAGGCTTCCCAATAACGATATGCTTCGTACCTTTCAAGCCTCGTCGCTCATTCATCTCCTTAGCCAGAGCAGTCGCATGAGCACCCACATCTTCCTTCGAACCGGTACGAAAGCCAGCGATAGGTGCATAGCCGCCCTCGATCGTATAGCGATACCCGATAGGTCCAGCATTGTCTAATTTGGTTTTTTCTAGCCGGGTAACATGGTATATCGACAATTTCGCTGAAACTTCAGTCGCGGCTTCGTTGGATCCCTTAGTTTTCGCTCCAGCAACCATCATTTTTCTCCAAAAGAAAATAAAATATCGTGAGCCTGACGCCCAATTTAACCTCTGAAAAAAACGAGGAACAAAACGACCAACACATCATCTGACGAAATCATGACCATGCAAGCCAAGAGCTCTGCATAAGCAAATTGAGGAGTCAGCATAGCATGAAAAACAGTTGGAGACCTAGCCTTGAGAAGTTGAGAAGGGTGTTATTCTAACTTAAATTACAAATAGTAGCCTTATTCCACTAGCGACATCATGCTCTCAGCGGCAGAAATCTGAGACTCTGCTCGCACCAAGTTGTGCTCACCCCGACTGCCATATACCAGAGCATCCCAACCGAAATAACATTCCTCCATTGCATCGGACAAGAATCGAGATGCTAGCTCAAGGAAAATTTGGACAGTGGCAAGTAGTATTTGCTGAGATGAAAGCAAATTATACCTATCACCGAGCGAGCCTTGGTAACCATCCAAAGCCGCCTGAAAAAGCTCTTTATCAAAATAGGCGTTCGGTGAATCTTCGCCGAGAGGGTTACACCAAGATCTCATTGCGTCCCCAAGTTCAAGTAAAACTGGCATACGCGCTATGGTGTCAAAATCTAACATGCAGATAGCGTCAAGGCTTGTCTCCGAAAACATAATATTGGATATTTTAGGATCTCCATGCACTATCCAAGTGGGTCCTAAATCTAGAGGAGCTAAGGCTCGGACCAGATTGTCCAATCTGCGATAAAGAGGCTCCACCCTTGCAAAAAGGCGATGCTTCTCGTACACAGAGAAAATAAATCTAAGATGATCTAAATATCTTTCAAAATCATGAGCTTGTACTTTATCAGAGGGAGGAAGCGCTTCGAAGTCATGCATCAGAGAGTGAAATTTAGCCAGAATTTTACCGGCTGACAAGGCAACTTCAGGACTGCTAATTTTTTGGAATACCACCCCTTCAACGTAAGTAAAAAGCCGCCAAATCCGCTGCCCGAAGCTAACCGAAATTTGTTTGTCGGCGGTCAGCACCAAGCTGGGAGCCAAAAACCCCCTTTCTCGCAGAAAGACTGTCACCGAATACGCCGTCTCGTTGGTCATCGCATTAAAGACCGGATTCAGTCTCTGTAGAACATACTTTTCACCCGAGGCCGTCTCGAGTTTAAAAGTTTCATTAACTAGCCCATGAGAAATTCTTTCTACTTTCAGAGGCAATAACGAGTATTTTTCAGCCACTAAAATTATACTATTTAATGGAATTTTCAAAAGTAAGCGCTCACTCATATAATTGCTTTGTGCACTACAAAAGCTCTCCAACCTGCATGCCTTGAGTCTGGAGCGCTTGCTCATTCCCAGACCTACAGAAAACACCTAAGCCACCCCCATCGCTTAAAAGATATTTCTCACAAACTCGTCTCAGACTATCGTGTGTTACCGCAAGAACACTATCCCTATAGCCTTTTTTAAACTCGTAGCTGCGACCAAACAACTCATCTAAAAAGGCGTGCTCAGCCTCTCCGGAAGGGGAAGACGGCTGATCTAGAGCCCGAATAGTGCCCAGAATTGACTCCTCCAGACGACTCTGGCTACGATCGCCCAAAAACCACTCCACGCATCTGGCGAAATCATTAAAAGTCTCCATTAAACGCGGGTCACGATACGAATAAAAACGAAACGAACGACTATCGGGATCATAACCCGCACCACCGCCGTATGCCCCTCCTTGCTCACGAATGTGTTGGTGTAGGAAACCATCTTGCATATATCTTGCTAGTACAGAAAGTGACGGCGCGTCCTCTTCGCTTCCATGTTCAGTCTGGAAAACCTTCGCACAAAAATTCACTTGAGAATTAATCACCCAAGCATTTTCATCTCTCGTCTGTATTTTTGACAAATCCCGCTTTCCCAACTGCAGGCTTTCCACTGATTTTTCAGTGTCTGCTAGGAAGACATCACAATCGACATCTAAAAGCACGGAACCCTCTCCAATAAAGGCAGTACGAAAAGAGGTTCCGACTACTTTCTTTCGAATAGACTCGAAAGTTTGAAAAATTAAAACCGCCTCAGCCCCTCCGATTTCAGCTTTAGATAAAGCCTGCAGAAGCTTCACAGACGTGGCTCCATCCCATAACTCAGCAAGTGCACCCATTGATGACAACGAAGCGCCAGCCGCTAAAATGGCCATGTGGTGCCCTTTATCAGTGATCGATTGTTCTAGCTCAGCTTTAGACTGCATCAAAAGATCTTTCAATCTTGATGATTCATCAAATCGCACGTCTGGGAGGATGCGCGCTAGAACATTTAGGAGTTCGTGTCGCTTGCGGGCAAGGCCTTTAGCGCTCAGAATAAGCCAAGCATGATGTTTGTTACTGTCCGACGGATCCGGCCGAACCATTCCATATACCGAAAAATCTCCGACCATTGCTCTTCGCGCTTGTATCGAAGCGTACCCTTCAGAAAAACTTCCAAATTCAGTCAAATACTCACACCAGAGAGGGAAGTAAGAAAGTTCCAGGGGAGTCAAAAAAGGAATTTGGTAAGCGATTTTTGCACGGAAGATACCATTTGAGGCAACTTCGTACTCATTGATGATGCAATTTTCGTCGCCCCGAAAAGCCCTTACGATAGAAGGGCTTACAATCTTCATTTCCGACGGCACATCTGCAAGGGTCACTTGCGGCAAAATATCTGGGTCATCTTCCGCCGCCTGCCTCTGTTTTAAAGCAAAGGTGTTTTTTACTATAATACTTTCCTCTGAGGCAGAGAGCTTGTCCCGGAGTACTAACAACTGGTCACTTTCGACTCTCGCCTCACCAGTAGACTTATTTTCTTCCGGAAGCATGATAATTCTAGCGTGATGGCGGTTACTAATAAGAAGTCTTTCAAACAAACCTCTTATGTAATCTGGCTTCTTAACCGATTTTCTTAATTTATCAATCGCAGGCTCCAGATTCAATAGACCCCAAACGCTACCATCATGTATCGCTGCAGGAAGCACGCGGCTCATGAGCTGTAAGCCAAAAGGATATGATCCTCCTCCGATATCCCTTTGCGTCAGCTCCAAACGATCGATAATCCCATTTATTTCCTCAGCTGAGATGCTATCAGCCGCTACAATGTTGAGTACTCGATCGATCTCCCCCTCTATTCCATCGACATTATCTGCCTCACTGCCTTCAACTCCGCAAAAGAAAACCAGCTGCTTAGCAGAATCATCTATCCCACAAAGCTCTGATGGCGAGTTGGCCAGGGTCGTAGTTTCTAAAAAGTGACGTAAGGGTGAGCCACTATGCTCTAACAAAATTGACGAAATTAAATGAGCTTCTATTAGCTGGTCAGGATCCGTAGTCTTTCCCAACACCCATGCCCACACTACATGGGTCATTCGAGCATCTTTGCGATCGACGTTATAAGACGTCACCACAGAAGATTTACTCGAAAAGCGGGGCTGTTCAAGGTTCTTCACGATTTTTGTGCCCTTGCCGCAGTGATCAAGCACTAATTCCTGAAAGCGAGTTTGGTGCTCACTTGCTGGAAAGCTTCCATAGGTCATAAAAACCGCGTTCGAGGGACAATAATACTTTGTATGAAATGCCTTCAACTCTTCATGAGATAAATTAGGGATCTGTGAGGGGTGCCCTCCACTGTTGTGTCGATATGGGGTGTCCGGGAAAAGAGCGGCATAAACGTGCTGCCATAGGTTTGCCGAGGGCGGACTCATCGCGCCTTTCATTTCATTGTAGACAACTCCTTGATAAATAAGTGGCTTTTCTACATCGTCGTTCTCAAATTCAATGCGACAACCTTCTTGAGCAAAGTCTAATGTGTGGAGGAGTGGGAAAAAAGTAGCATCTAAGTAGACTTGCAATAAATTGTCGAAGTCTTTTCTGTTCTGCGTAGCAAAGGGGTAGGCAGTAGTATCGCTACCAGTAAAAGCATTCATGTAAGTATTAAGAGATCGCCGCAGCATCATAAAAAAGGGGTCACGCACTGGGTAGTTACTGCTGCCACATAACGCGGTATGCTCTAAAATATGTGCCACACCAGTCGAATCCGATGGGAGCGTCATAAAAGCAACCATAAAAGCGTTATTAGTGTCATCACAGTCTAAATGATAGTGTCTAGCCCCTGACGGCTCATGAACATACTCTCCTAATCGTACACCAAGGCTTTTGACCAAACGATCGTTAATACATGTAAATAAATTTTTTTCACTCAATCTCACTTAATTTACCTTAAACTTTACGTTAATCGGAGTACACAATAATTTAAAACTGGAAATACAGTCTAGACAGACAATGTTAACACCTTCAAAAGGTCAACAATTTATTGCTTTATTAAAGCATCTGAGAAATAAAAATATCATATCTAAGCCAACTAGATGATTGTTTCTAACAGTTAACAGATAATAAGTAGAAAGCGCAATTGCGAGGTTAGTGCCCATGTCAAGTTTCGATATCGTGTCATCTTTTGACAAACAAGAACTAAAAAATGCTGTAGATCAAACAAATCGAGAACTAGCTACACGCTTTGACTTTAAGGGAAAGAAAGTGAAGGTTGAATGCAACGATAGTGAAATTGTATTGATTGCAGAAGCTGAGTTCCAGACACGGCAAATGATGGAAATATTGCAGTCTAAGTTAGTAAAGCGTGGAATTGATGTAAACTGCCTAGAGTTGAAATTGTTAACATCCAACCTAAGCGAGACTAGGCAGCATATATTGGCAAGAGATGGTATTGACAAGGACTTAGGACGCGAACTCATCAAAATGATCAAAAAATCCAAACTTAATGTACAGGCGCGGATGCAAGATGACCAACTGAGGATAACTGGGAAAAGTCGGAATGTGTTACAAGACACAATTAGTGCTGTAAAAGAAAGTAAGCAAAAATATCCGCTACAGTTCAAGAATTTTCGCGACTAGGACAGCTTTCTGGGTGCAAAAAAATGAATAATGGTCGGGCTAACAGGTTGCGAGAGGCTCTTTATAATTTAGAAATTGAGCATCGAGATCTAGATCTCACTATCGAAACCGTTGAATCAGCTAAGCAAAGAGACCAACTACTTATCAAACGAATGAAGGTAAGAAAATTAAGACTAAAGGATCAAATTGAACGCTTAAAAAGCCAGTTGATCCCCGACTTAAATGCTTAATCGTCGAATGAATATCTCCTGCACCTCCAAGCCGACGGGACATAGAGTAGATAGAAAATGCTAATGTTTGGGAAACGTATCGACATCCTTTAAACTATTTATAACTGACTGTTAACCATACAAAATATAAAGTAGTAAATTATGACAAAAAAACGCTTTGACGGGACTGATAACTATATTGTAACCGAAGACCTGATGCTGGCCGTGAACGCTGCAATCGCGCTTGAGAGACCTCTGCTCATAAAAGGTGAACCTGGAACGGGGAAAACGATATTAGCGGAAGAGGTTGCCTCGTCTCTCGGAAAAAACCTAATTCAATGGCACATCAAATCGACGACAAAAGCAGCGCAAGGTCTGTATGAGTATGATGCCGTAGCGCGGCTGAGAGATTCACAGCTAGGGGAAGAGGCAGTACACGACATCTCTAACTACATTATAAAAGGCAAACTTTGGGAAGCGTTTGAAGCTGAAGAACAAGCCGTTCTACTTATAGATGAAATAGATAAAGCAGATATCGAATTTCCAAATGATTTGCTGCAAGAACTCGATAGGATGGAATTTTTTGTATATGAGACCAAACAGACAGTTAAAGCGCGTAACAGGCCTATTATTATAATCACAAGTAATAATGAAAAAGAGCTCCCGGACGCATTCCTGCGAAGGTGCTTCTTTCACTATATCGCTTTCCCCGATCCGACCACAATGGAGTCAATTGTCAAGGTTCACTATCCTGACGTAAAAAAACGTTTGCTGGCAGAAGCATTAAGCTGTTTTTTCGAGCTGCGAGATCTACCCGGACTGAAGAAAAGACCTTCCACTTCTGAACTACTAGACTGGATTAAGCTGCTAGTAGCGGATGACATCCCTGCCGAAACCCTGAGAGATACGGACACAGGTAAAGCGATTCCTAAACTATATGGGGCTCTTCTTAAAAACGAACAAGACGTGCACTTGTTTGAGCGGCTAGTTTTTATGTCAAGACGAAACCGTGCTAACTGACTTATTTTACAAGCTCCGAAAGGTTCAAATTCCTGTCACCATCACCGAGTGGATGACTTTGCTAGGGGGGCTTGAAGCAAAAATTGCGGACTATAGTGTCGATAATTTCTATTATTTAGCGCGCACATGTCTAGTCAAAGATGAGCGTTTTTTTGATCGGTTTGACCAGGTTTTTGGCGAACATTTTAAGGGACAAGAAATGCTATTCGACGAAATTGTAGGAGAGATACCTTTAGAATGGCTTCAAGCCCATAAACAACTCAATCTCACTGAGGAAGAAAAGGCGCAAATTGAGGCTCTAGGTGGCTGGGACAAGCTCATGGAAACGCTCAAAAAGCGGCTCGAGGAACAGAAGAAAAAACATCAAGGTGGAAGCAAAATGATTGGCACAGGTGGCACATCACCATTTGGCGCAGAAGGCTATAATCCTGAAGGAGTTAGGATCGGCCAAGAAAAAGGAAGGCAGGGCCGTGCTGTTAAAGTATGGGATAAAAGAGAGTATCGAAACTTAGATGATAAAGTAGAACTTGGCACAAGAAATATCAAACTTGCTCTTCGTGGGCTTAGGAAATTCGCGCGAGAAGGTGCTCAAGATGAACTTGACCTCGACGACACAATAAAATCCACTGCGCGAAACTCGGGCTTACTCGATATAAAAATGGTGGCTGAAAAACGTAATGCTACAAAAATTTTGCTCTTTCTTGATGTGGGTGGATCGATGGATCCATATGTAAAGGTTTGTGAAGAACTTTTTTCAGCGGCAAAAACCGAGTTTAAGCACCTAGAATATTACTACTTTCATAACTTCTTATATGAAACAGTCTGGAAAGACAATACAATGCGCTTCCACGCCAAAATACCAACACAACAATTGATGAGAACGTACCGTGCAGATCATAAAATAGTGTTTGTGGGTGACGCGACAATGAGCCCCTACGAGATCATGAACGCTGGTGGAAGCGTTGAACATTGGAATGAAGAAGCCGGCGCCACATGGATTGCGAGATTGCTAGCGGTATTTCCTTATGCTGTGTGGATCAATCCTCAACCAGAAGAATACTGGGGCCATATCCCCTCAATTAGTATGGTAAAAGAACTAGTCTCAGATCGCATGTTCCCGCTTACTATAGACGGCCTTGAACGAGCCATGAAAATACTAAAAAAAACACATTAGACACTGCTTTTAATTTCCATATGGGCCTTCTTTTAATATATTTGATTCTACTTTGCTTGGGTATTCCCTGGTATTGGCCCGCAGATAGCACTCTAGTCTGGATGGGATTTCCTGGCTGGGTCATCAGTTCAATTGTGGTTTCCATACTAGCTTCTATCGTTACGGCTGTTGCCCTGCAGTCGCAAACCGACACTACTGATGAATGATCTCGCCCCCTTAAGTCTAGGAGCATGGCTTTTTGTCAGCCTCTACCTAGGATCTCTTCTCATAATAGGCTGGATTGCTAAAAAGGCTAGAACTGAAAACACAATGCAGGATTTCTATTTAGCTGGGCGTGGATTCGGAACTCTAATGTTGTTTATGACCTTGTTCGCTACTCAATACAGTGGTAATACATTCTTCGCTTTTACTGGAGCTACCTATCGGATAGGGTACGCATGGATCGTGAGCTTACACTTCATGACAGCAGTAATTGTCGTATATCTTCTATTCGCTCCTAAGCTGCATTTACTGGCAAAAAAAAACAGGTTCTTAACACCCGGTGACTACGTAGAGAATCGATATCAAAATAAATTATTAGTGTTGCTTGTCACTATCGTAATGGTAACGGTGCTCGCTAATTTCCTGTTAGCACAATTGATGGCGATGGGACGAGCTATGCAAGGGCTTAATCCTGAGTCAGGAGTAACCTCTTACAACGCAGGGGTTGTTATTCTTGCGCTTATCATGCTCGCTTATGGGACTCTAGGAGGTATGCGCGCGGTTGTATGGACCGACGCACTGCAAGGTGGTGTGTTATTGATTGGCTTCTCGGTCTTAATAGTAATGTTATTCGACCGCTTTGGTCCTCTTGATAGGGCAACCCAAATGCTAATTCACGTCGATTTAAATACTGGCTCGCGAAAAGCCCTAGTCCCATCGGCTGACCAGTGCCGCCAGTGGCTGTCCTACATACTTGCTGTTGGCTTTGGTATATGCCTTTACCCTCAAGCAATACAAAGAATCTACGCTGCAAGCTCACTAAAAACACTAAAACGTAGCATGGCTCTAATGGCTTTTATGCCTATACCTACAATGATTATTTCAGTGATCGCCGGCATTATGGCCCTCGCCTACCTCCCTGGCCTTGAGGGCGCTTCCTCTGATCAGATTTTTGGTCGGGTGCTTAGGGAGGTACAGCTGCACTCCGCGTTAGGCCATATGCTTGTGGTACTCATTCTTTCAGCAATTCTTGCTGCGATGATGTCGACAGCAGACTCAGCGCTACTCTCACTATCATCTATGCTCACTAAAGATGTTTTCGCGAAACTCTTCCCTCAACGTCTGTCGGAAGAGAACCTTACGCATTTAGGAAAAACTCTCTCTTGCCTGATGCTCGCTCTTTTGGTTGTTCTAGCAATCATGCTCAAGGATAAAGCATCATTGGTCCAACTTCTTGATCGAAAGCTGGATATGCTCTTACAGTTAGTCCCAGTGTTTATTGTGGGAATAAATTGGAAAAAGCTTGATGGTTGGGCAGTAATGGCGGGTCTAATAGTTGGGGTCATGTCAGCTTTAATTATGGCGTTTGGGAATTTATCTTTTGTAGTACACGGGAAAATTTTTGGCTTTCACCCTGGAATAATTGCATTAATTCCTAACCTCAGCGTTACAATTCTGCTTTCTCTCTGGTTTAATAGCGAAAAATCTGTCAGCAAGAATGACCACGCTTTTTAGTGTCAAACGTAAGGTACCCAGCTCGTGAAAAGCTCATACTTAAAAGGAAAATCAAGTACTTACGAACGAGTTCCCATGACTCGAAGGGTGCTTTCTGATCTCGATACACCCCTAAGCATATACACGAAATTAGCCTTAGGGAAAAATTCTTTTCTTCTAGAGTCAGTAGAAGGTGGAGAAAAATGGGGAAGGTACTCAATTATCGGATTACCAAGTCCTAGACACATTACGGTCAAGGGGTTTGATATCACCCTTTGGAACAGAGGTGAACAAGTTGAACGCCATGCCAGCGAAGATCCGCTGTCGTTTATCGAAGGATATCATTCACAATTCTCTCCGCCGACAGGTGATCTGCCAAGATTTTGTGGGGGCCTTGTCGGTTATTTTGGCTATGACACAATGAGATATGTCGAGCCAAGGCTCGTAAATACCAGTCCACCTGATCCACTTAATTTGCCAGACATATACCTCCTACAAGTCGATAATTTCATAGTGTTCGACAGCTTAAAAGGTGAAATGTTAATAGTTAAATATGTGGAAAAAGGAAACCTAAATGCTTCAAAATCAGCTGAAGAAGACCTCAACGACTTAGAAGCCTTACTTGACCGAGGGGTTCCAACCAGTCGGCGATCTGGCAATCGAAATGCGTCAGGAGACATCGAGCCAAAATCTGAATTTAATAAAAAGGATTTTTTAGTTGCCGTCGAAAAAGTAAAAAAGTACATCGTAGACGGCGACGTCATGCAGGTAGTACTGGCCCAAAGAATGTCCACGCCGATCGAAGTTGACCCACTCGATATTTATCGAGCTTTAAGGCATCTCAACCCCTCCCCTTACCTATATTATTTCGACTTTGAAGATTTTCAAATTGTGGGATCTTCTCCTGAGATACTTGTTCGCGTCGAAAATAATATTGTAACAACTAGACCACTAGCAGGCACAAGACCTCGAGGGGGAAACGAAAAAGAAGATCTCTCGTTGGAAAAAGAATTGCTCTCAGATCCGAAGGAATTAGCTGAGCACCTTATGCTCATTGACCTCGGCAGAAACGACATTGGACGTATTGCAAAAACAGGTAGTGTAAAAGTTACTCAAAAAATGGTGATTGAAAAATACTCTCACGTTATGCATATTTCATCCACAATTGAAGGTGTTTTACAATCCGGAAAGACATCTATGGATGTTCTAAAAGCTACTCTACCAGTGGGGACTTTATCTGGTGCTCCTAAGATCCGAGCCTTGGAAATTATTGATGAATTAGAGCCTGTGAGACGAGGAATATATGGTGGCGCAATAGGTTATTTATCGTGGCGTGGAGATATGGACACAGCAATTGCCATCCGAACCGCAGTAATAAAAGATAACCAACTATATGTCCAAGCTGGTTGTGGGATAGTTGCGGACTCTCTTCCAGAGATGGAATGGGAAGAAACTATAAACAAAGGCCAGGCAATATTTAAAGCACTCTCACTGGCCCGCAAAAACTTAAAACTCAACAATTAGAGGTCTATCAACTTACTCGCTAGAATTCAGCGAGCATTCTTTACATATCGTATTTATGCGACGAGCTCTCAACTGAGCCTCTTCCACTGAAATAGACTGGAACCTGAAAGTCTCTCCCGGTCTCGCTTGCCCAAGTTTCCATAGAGCGCACTGCGGCACAGTGTATGGGTTGATAAACCCTCCCATACTAGGACCATCATTCAACAGAATTATCGGTGTCTGACCAGCTAAATTTATTGCCCCGATCGGATAGCCTTGATCAATAATATTTGCTGGCTCCGACCCGTTTTCTGGAAGCTTATCGTAAGCTTTGCTTGTAAATGTCCAATCTGGGCCTTCTAATCTCATTCCCATTCGGTTACTTTTTGCAGAAACCCGCCACTCGGAAGATAAGAATCGTTCATGCCCAACCTGATCTATCCAGTCATCATTGGGACCGGGCACCGCCTCCACCTCCCAGATCAGCTTCTGCTCTATAAGAGGACGTGCAGCTAACGGAATTCTTCGACCCGCTTCCCCATGTTCAGGTCCCACAGGCAGAATATCTCCCGCTTTTAAAGAATGTCCACTGAGGCCACCAACCCCAGCAGCAGCAAAAGTAGACCGCGAACCCAAAGTGGGCTCTGAAGCAATCCCACCGCCAAATGCGATGTACCCGCGCGCACCCGAAATTGCATAAGACATTTCAATTGACTGACCTGCAAATACTGTAAAGCTTTCCCAAATAGGGCACAGCTGTCCATTTATTTTCGCCTGCATATCGGCCCCAGTAATCGCTACGACTATATCTCGGTCAAATTTTAAAGTAGGTCCAATGAACTGGCACTCTATGGCCGCGACACCTTCTTCGTTACCCACTAAAATATTGGCAAGCCTGAAAGACCAAGAGTCTAGCGGGCCCGATGGAGGAAAACCCTTGTTATAAAAACCTACTCTTCCCGGCCAATCTTGAATAGAAGTCTCAAGCCCAGTCTCAATCACTCTAACCATTAGTAACCCACCTCAAAACCTACTCGCTAGATCTAGCGAAGCGACCCAGCGCTTATAGTTCCCTACTGAAAAGCGCTGATAATCTACTATATTGAATTTAAAATTTCCTTCCGTCACCTGCCGCTCAACCTCGGTGTACTCTTCCTCTGAACAAGGAACGAATTTAATTCGATCCCCCGGACGCAAGATACATAGGTCTCCTTCAAACTCAGAGAATTTTTTTTGAGGATCCCAGATAGGCACTGGAGTTCTGCCAAACAACTGGTACCCTCCGGGACTAGGTACAGGATAAATCGCAGTGGACATTCCCCCCATGGACACAGCTCCTTGCGGAGTCCAAGTACGAGGAGGGTTGTATTTCGGTGCCGTCAATCTGCATCTTGGATCTAGCGGCATCATAAATGCAAGGCCCGGCCAAAACCCAAGGCTCGCCGCCCAATACTCTGTCCCAGAATGCACGCGCACCAATTGACGGACATCGCTCAGCCCATTTATCCGAGCGACAAATGCTGGATCTTGCTCTTTTTCAGGATTGATCTTGTCACGATAGTCGTTGATACAGTCAGTAGTCCATCGATCCAAATAAAGTGTGGGAAAGTAAAAAAGACGACTATCAACTTCTATATCATCACTAGAGCCCAAGGATTGAATCAGCCTTAGCAATTCAACCTTCAAGTCAGAATATGAAATTAAATCTGGCTCATAGTGCACAAGCGTAGTTGCAAAACAAGGCGCCGTCTCGATCACGCCAATGATTTGATATTGCCCCGCCAAGGCATTGGCCAATTCTTGCGCTTTAAAATTCAAGTCTAGGTTCATTTCATTCCCAAACTCCACCAGCAAATATCGGTCACCGCCAGGACTAACTTTGGGAACAGCGTAAATCATACAAAACTTCCATGAACAACTTGAACCTCAAGAATAGCATTATAGGAATAGAAGAAAATAAATAAAAATTTTCTATTTCAGGTTGCTATTAGAATAGTAGTATTCTGTACTAGTTAAAAATTAAGCGCAGTATTGCGTCAACGAGGATAATTTTTTGATTGATAAGCTTCTTGAAAAACGCCTAGACGGGCTGCTAGCATCTGGTGGGCTGGAAATACTCAAAGGGGGCAAAAAAGGCTTAGAAAAAGAAAGCTTGAGAATAGACACGAATGGTTCTCTTGCTCAGACACAGCATCCTCAGGAGTGGGGAGCACCTCTCACACACCCATATATCACAACAGACTATTCAGAGGCATTACCTGAACTTATCACTCCTGCGTTCTCCGACGTGCGCGAAACGATTAACTTTCTAGAACAAACACACTGTTTTCTTTACCAACACCTATCATCAGAGGAGTTACTGTGGGCTGCTAGCATGCCTTGCGCGGTCTCAGATGACACAAGCATCCCAATTGCACGCTATGGAACGTCGAATCATGGCAAAATGAAACACATCTATCGTGTTGGACTCGATTGGAGATATGGCAGAAAAATGCAAGCCATCGCAGGGGTTCACTTCAATTATTCTCTTCCCCCAAAACTTTGGCCTATCTATCAAGAGCTTGAAAAAATAAAAGCATCCGAGCAAAAGTTTATTAATGCAAGTTACTTCTCTTTAATAAGAAACTTCAAACGCTTGGGATGGGTCGTCCCTTTCTTATTCGGCTCATCACCAGCCGTATGTAAATCTTTTCTAGCTGGAAGAACCACTCGGTTTAAACAACATCAACACAGCACATACTATTTACCTCATGCCACGAGCCTGCGGATGAGTGATATTGGGTACAAAAATAAAAACCAATCCGCATTAGTCGTTTCTTATGACTCACTTAACGATTATTGTGCAAGCCTTGAAACAGCACTCCTCACCCCCTACCCAGAGTATGAGGCGATTGGTTTATACAACGAAAATACTCGGATACAGTTAAGCACCAGTATTTTACAAATTGAAAATGAGTACTATAGCTTCATCCGCCCCAAACGAACTGGACAACTAGGCGAGAGATCGTCGACGTCCTTAAAGTCTCGGGGGGTTGAGTACGTTGAAATCCGCGCACTAGACCTCAACTGCTTATCTTCTACAGGGGTAGATGTCGAGCAACTCTACTTCCTAGAAGCTTTTTTGATTTTCTGCCTGTTGGAAGAGAGTCCACTTTTAACGCATACAGAGCTTGGAGAAATAGAGTATAATGAGCTTACCGTCGCCCTGAGAGGACATGAGCCTCATTTAAAACTTGTGGAGCATTCTCAAAGGCGCCCAATAAAATCTTGGTCGCTAGAGATATGTGAAAGAATGCTGCCGATCTGTGAAGCGCTCGACGCGAATTCAGCCGAAAAAAACTATAGTGCTGCACTTAAGAAGCAAATCCATGCAATCCAGCTTCCTGAAACTTTGCCAGCCGCACTGATTCTAAATGAACTGCTAACGACTCAACAGCCCTTCCAAACCTATGCGATGAATCTGTCGAATAAGTATGCCGAGCAATTCAGAAGTTCCCCTCCCTCCGAAGATTTTTCACGCGATTTCTCGCGCCTAGCTAAAGCATCTCATGCCGATCAGGAAAAACTAGAAAGAAGAAAAGAAGGAGGGCTGAGAGAATATATTGAAAAATACCTAGCTGACTAGGCGGTCTATTATTTTTTTCAGATATTTGAACCAAAAAGCTCATGTTTACTCGACGAAAATATTTGATTTCAAGTATCTCAACGTTGCTAACCGCAATGTCATCCACACCTTGTTTGATTTGGGCGGTTGATCTACCCGCTAGACGCTCAAGCACAATCATCGAGAATTGGAAGCGCTATCTTCCAACCAAATTCGACCAAATTGAAGTGGAACCAAGGTTCACTCCTGATAAGTTACGGCTAGAAGAAATGCTTTCTGCGCTCGAATATGATGTGCTATTAAATCAGGGTACAGAAATGCCCTTCAGCAGCAGTCTAAACCATGAGTACCGACCAGGTGTCTTTCTTTGCAAACTATGTGGCCTACCCCTCTTCTCATCAAACATGAAATACAACAGTGGTACTGGATGGCCAAGCTTTACTGAAACCATACCTGGTCACATCTCAACCAAGCAGGATTTTTCTCTAGTCTGGCCCAGAACCGAATATCACTGCGCGAAATGCGGTTCGCACCAAGGACATGTTTTTAATGATGGTCCGATGCCTGCAGGGAAGAGATGGTGTAATAATGGAGTAGCGCTGAAATTCTTGCCCAAAGCTTCTTAAGAAGAGGCCAGTCCTTTCTAAACACCCGAGCTCTTAATGCCCAACCCACTCCTTTGTGTCAAAAGAGTAAAACAACTTACCAACAAGCTTGTCAGCAGATTGTCTCATCTCTGAATTATTAAGATGAGACTGCGTCAGAAACATCAATCTATTATCTACAACACTCACGGTAGAGGAAGCTATCTCATCCAAGGAGGACTTATTAGGAAGAGCAGCTAATTTGATCGGTTGCAGTCGATGCTCCGCCCATTCATACACGTCCAAATAGATCTCTTGCCCCGTACCGCCCTCGCTAACAATGACCACATCACAAAAACTATCTCCCAGAAGATCGGCAGCATAGCTCACCAGTGTATCTCCAACGAGAGGAGCATTAAGTCGTGACACAGTAAGCCCGTCGATGACTACGTCAATTTGATAATCACGCTCTGTCATAAACGGCTGGCTATCGAGTTCAACACCGATAGTCATCCGTCCACAAACGTGCTCAGCTGCGGGCACTATTTGAGAAACAGTACCCAGAAATAATCCAAAAACGAACGGAAGCATATGTAAACAACTAATTTTTCTAGTCATAATGAGGCTTTCCTACTATAAAACTTACCAGTCTTGGCTATCTTAACGCGTTTTTCTCACTAACCGCCTAACATTTTCTCCCGAATTTCCTTGACATTATCTACAACTGCTCTATATTTCTAGCACTACTCGAGTGAGAGTGCTAACAGTAATAGCCAAATCAACTCGTTTTATTCGTAAATAAATCCTGTTGGAGGAGAATTGAAATAATGAAAATTCGACCGTTGCATGATCGCGTGATCGTAAAACGTTGGGAGGAGGAGAAAACCTCACCTGGCGGCATAGTCATACCAGATTCAGCTACAGAAAAGCCAAGTAAAGGCGAAATTGTCGCAGTAGGTAATGGAAAACTTTTAGACAGTGGAAAAGTGCGTGCGCTGGACCTTAAAGTAGGTGACAAAGTTCTTTTTGGACAATACTCAGGCACTGAAGTAAAAGTTGATGACCAAGATATAGTCGTTATGAGAGAAGACGACATCATGGCTGTTTTCGATTCATAAAAATTAGAAACAAAGCTAAATAAGCAAGAAACCAGGAGGTTTTTCAAAATGGCTAAAGAAGTCCGTTTTTCTGATGACGCCCGCCAACGTATGGCAAACGGCGTTAACATATTGGCCAATGCAGTCAAGCAAACACTTGGCCCCAAAGGTCGTAACGTTGTTCTAGAAAAAAGCTTCGGCGCACCTACCGTAACTAAGGATGGTGTATCTGTAGCTAAAGAAATTGAACTTGAAGATAAATTTGAAAACATGGGTGCACAGATGGTCAAGGAAGTCGCTTCCAAAACATCTGATGTTGCTGGCGATGGAACCACAACAGCCACAGTGCTTGCGCAAGCGATTGTGCGAGAAGGTCTAAAATCGGTCGCCGCAGGCGTTAACCCGATGGATCTTAAGCGTGGGATCGACAAAGCAGTAACAAACTGCGTCGTAGAGCTAGCAAAACTCTCAACGCCCTGCTTAGACAGCAAAGCTATAGGCCAAGTAGGTACTATTTCTGCTAACTCTGACAGCGCAGTCGGCGAAATTATCGCTGAAGCAATGGATAAGGTCGGTAAAGAAGGCGTCATTACTGTAGAAGAAGGGCAGAGCTTAGAAAATGAGCTTGATATCGTCGAAGGGATGCAGTTTGATCGTGGTTATCTATCACCGTACTTCATCACTAACGCAGATGCTCAAAACGTTGAACTTGAAGACCCACTTATCCTTCTCCACGATAAGAAGATCTCGAATATCCGTGAACTTCTCCCCGTGTTAGAAGCAGTTGCCAAAGCAGGCAAACCACTGCTCATAATAGCTGAAGATATCGAAGGCGAGGCTCTAGCCACGCTCGTTGTAAATAATCTTCGAGGGATTGTCAAAGTCGCAGCAGTAAAAGCTCCTGGTTTTGGAGACCGCCGAAAAGCGATGTTGGAAGACATAGCCATCTTGACTGGCGGGACAGTTATTGCGGAAGAAGTCGGCTTAAATCTCGAAAAAGCAACATTAGAAGACCTTGGCGGCGCTAAGAAAATTCAAATTAGCAAGGAGAACACTACAGTCATTGATGGTGGTGGTGACCAGAAAGCTATTGAAGGCCGAGTCAATCAAGTGCGTGCACAAATCGAAGAGACGTCGTCTGACTATGACCGTGAAAAACTGCAAGAACGAGTTGCTAAACTCGCTGGCGGTGTCGCTGTTATTAAGGTTGGCGCTGCAACTGAAGTAGAGATGAAAGAGAAAAAAGCGCGCGTAGAAGATGCGCTACACTCAACTCGAGCAGCTGTCGAAGAAGGTGTTGTTCCTGGCGGCGGTACTTCTCTATTAAGAGTACAAGCAGCAGCAAAATCTACCGAGGTAGACAATCATGATCAGCAAATCGGAGTAAACATTCTAGTACGTTCGCTAGAAGAGCCGATTCGCCAGATCGTTGCAAATGCCGGTGATGAACCGTCGGTAGTTTGCGCAAAAGTCGCTGAGGGCAGTGGTAACTACGGTTACAACGCGCAAACCGCAGTGTATGGTGACATGCTAGAAATGGGAATATTAGACCCTGCTAAAGTAAGTCGCTCTGCACTTCAAAATGCGGCGTCAGTAGCATCTCTTATCTTAACCACCGAGGCTATGGTAGCTGAAGCTCCTAAGGAAGGCGGCTCTGGCGGCCCCATGCCTGACATGGGTGGTGGAATGGGTGGAATGGGTGGAATGGGTGGAATGGGCGGAATGCCTGGAATGATGTAAGTCATCCTCCATATCCCGGATATAGAAAACCCCGCATTTGCGGGGTTTTCTTTAATCGACTAACCTAGCGCCAACCGCAGAATAAGTAGACACAAAATACGGAACAAAATAAGTCAAAAGAATCTTCCACCAAGCTGGATATGCTACCTCAGCGATGAAAACCGCATCGCCATAATTAATGCCAATAAGCAGAGTACCGACAATACAAGACAATTTTACAGCACGTATCGCAATGTCTTTTTCGGCAGCCATTCTCAACCATTTATTCATCGGAATATCATACTAGCTAAAAGTAACTTTAGTCCCATGTTAAATTTCTGGCGTCAAAACCTCTCTAGCCATATGATGCTGTATGTAAAAAAATACTTAGTTGGTTTAAATTATTACACCTGTTATAGAAGTAAATAACCTCTGGTCTTCCTACAATGGAATATACGCCTTAAATGGGGTCAGCCTAGCAATACCAAGTGCCACTATCATGGCAGTTGTCGGGCCAAATGGCGCAGGTAAAAGCACGCTATTCAAAAGCCTAGTAGGTTTGCTCAAGCCACTCTCAGGTACAATTGAAATAATGGGCGTTGACGTGGTGGAGCATCCTCGCCACGCCTACAAGAAAATAGGCTACCTACCAGAGCGAGCCGGTATTTACGATGCCCTCACCATCGAACAAAGTCTGTGGTACGCAGGTTCGATTCATTCGATAGGAGAGGAAGATCTTAAGGCGTCAATTAGTAAGCTCTCCCTAGCATTTAAAATGCACGATCATTTGCAAAAAAAAATGGGGACTCTATCAAAAGGACTAAGACAAACTGTCGCCATTATGCAGGCTTTCATCCACGATCCAAAAATCGCACTGCTAGACGAACCTGCCTCTGGTTTAGACCCAGAAGCAAGAGCTAGGCTTTCAACATTTTTGACCGATAAAAAAAATGAAGGTGTCACCACGTTAATATCATCACATATATTGTCTGAAATAGAATCGTACTCAACCCAGTTGCTCATACTAAAAGATGGGAAAGCGATAGAAAGAAACGATATCGGCAATGAACATGTTTCAAATCAGACGCTACGATTATCAGTTTCATCTCCTTTCGAGGACGTGGTTGATTTCCTTCGCGCTCACCCAGAAGTAGGCAGGATTGTAGAATCAACCGGCTCTATAGAATTCGAATTTAGAGGCAATGAAGATGATAAAGCTGATTTATTTCAAAAAATAATTCCTCTAAACAAAACGATATCTGGACTCGAAACTATTCAAAGCAAGCTGAAAAAAGCCTACTTCGACTCTATACGAGAATAGAAGCGTGAAAAATCCTGAACTAACTAAACAACTCTGGCTCTATGAGGTAAAAATTAGCACTTTACTGCTGATTACTCTGTTCGCGAGTATCACTTGGTTTGTAAGTGAAAATATTTTCAGCCTCTTCCTAACTAAATATATCGCCATTTTTGGCTTTTTGTTTTTTGGAATGGTTACGGGATCCATGAAAATTAGCAGCGCCTTCCGAAAGGAGGTGGTCACCAACACTTGGAGCGCTCAGAGGATGGGAAGTATCAAACCGTCGTCACTTTTGCTAGGGAAGCTATTGGGACCTAGTCTGGCATCTTGGGGAGCGGCAATTTTTTGCCTGCTAATATATATTGCACACTCTGATGACTTGGCCGAAAGCCTGATCAATAGTGCCATATTATGCCTAATAGCGCTGACTTTTCAGGCGACCTCTTTGAACAAATCCATAATTCAAGTCTTTCGAGAAAGAGTCTCCAGCCATAGCATCATTTTTTTGATCATTTTGATGCTATTTTTACTACCCCATATCTCCGATGTCCTGATACCCACTTGGCATCATTTAAAAACCAGCTATACCAACCCTGTTTGGTTTTCGATACCTTATGAAAAAAACTTATTTACACTCTCCGTCCTTATCTTTATTGCTTTCTGGAGTGTATTTGGAGCATACAGAAGCTTAAGCTTGGAAATAGATATCAAAGCCACTCCATGGGCTTATGGCCTGTTCATACTTTCAACGGGACTGCTCGTAGCCGGTTTTTCAGCAAGCAGTGAAGGGGTCGACACACTCCGCATCTGGGCATCGTGCACCTCCATAATTGCCGGCGCAGCGTCTTACTTAGCAGCGATTAGTTTTCCATCCAGTTTTAGTCAATGTTTTAGAACCCTAAAATACCTAAGGGAAAACCAGTTCAGGCGCGCCCTAGAAGAGGCACCTCTATGGCTTAGTACTTCAGTGCTCGCTATCACCTTAGGAGTTTTTTCCACAGTGATTGGAACAGATCCAATCTTTACAAACGAAAAACTGACCAATACCGGACCGGCTGCGTTAGCTATAGCGCTCCTGACATTTCGCGATGTGCTATTTCTAAGTTTGCTACAGATGCGTTACTCCGCCAGACAGAGCAGCCTCTATTTTTTGTTCTTCCTTGTCATACTAAACAAACTAATCCCGCTATATGCAACAGGAACATATTTAACCATACTGACACCCGATATTTTCCAGAAACCTTTATATGCTTGTGGTGTTAGCGTGATATATGCAGGGCTAATAGGATATATGTGGAGTACAACCTACCAGAACACCTTAAAAAAAATCACGCAAGCAACTGCCCAACAATCCTAAACCCTGCAACATAAGTTCCAATTGCAGAGCCTAATGTCCCAAACACAAAAGCAAGAAGAGTTCGCGCAACATTATTTCGCCTCCACCCTTTCCACGTTGCTGTGTCTTTTCGAAGTGCAGTGAAATCCGATACAGTAGGCTTCCGAACCCAAGCCTCGATCAACCCCGTCACCATACCTGCTCCAATAGTAGGGTTCAAAGAAGTGATAGGTGCAGCAAAAAAAGCACCAAAAATCGTTAAGAAATGACCGCCAGCAATTAAAACTCCTAAAGATGCAAATCCGCCATTGATTAGCGTCCACTCTACCAAAAGGTCTATCCCCATCTCAGGGCTCCGAGAAAACCCCAGATAAAAACCGAATAAAATGAGAACTACTATTGCCCATGGGATAATCGCCATCCAGCTTTTCTTTTTCGGTACCTTCTCAAGTTCGTCGAGACGAGCTTCACGATTATCCGAGATCTCTTCCAAATACTTCGAAATACCCGACAAATGACCCGCACCAACTACCGCTAAAATTTTACACGAACGAGCACTGGCAATCCTCCAAATTTTCACCGCCATAAACTCATCCCGCTCATCAATGAGAGGGGTATATAAGTCCCTTGCCGACTCTTGGAATTGACTTAGAACGCCCTCTATAACATCACGCTCTTTTAAATTTTCGATCTCGTCCTCTTCGATCTTATCGTTGCCCAGCACACTGCCAAGAAGCCCAAAAACTAAATACGGCCGCTTCCACCATGGCACTGAACCATAAATCCGGCGGAGAGTGACCCCGATATTCCGATCTATCAAATGCACGGTCAGCTTCCTACTCTTCGCTTCCAAAACTGCGATGCGCATCTCAGCACCAGGCTCTACGCCAAATTGCTCAGCAATCCTTTGCTGGAAAGCCCCCATAGCCAACATAACTGTGACCATCAGAGCTTTTCCTTTTCGAATTATTTCAACCAAGTCCAGTTTGCCGAAGGCATCAGGATCAGACATCATTTCATACCGACTTTCACATAGCTCGACTGCGATATCGCTGTATTGTCCAGATTTAATTTCCGTGCGAACCTGATCGACACTTACTTGAGACACATGGGCGGTACCCAAAATCCGAACAGAAGATCCTTTTATATTAATATCGATATATGGTTTTTTTTGGTCAGCCATTTTTAAAATCTTTTCTCTCAATATGTGCGCGACCGCAGCCATCTGCCCTTGATTAAGAATAACCTAGAATGTTTATGGCCAAGCGAATATAGGAAGTTACTTATCGGGTAAGTTTAATCTAAAACACGCATTAATGCGTCGAGTTAAAACTGAAACACGAATTTATTCCATTAAAGAAAATTATAAATACAAAAAATTTAGGCCTATAAAAATAATCATAAGGCAATGAAAAAGAAATACAATGGGCGAGGGGGAACTCAAGTTAAACTACAAACATGAAAGCCGAGCTAGAAACCATGGCGCAGCTTAGAATGTCTCTTAAAAACCCAAAATAAAGGAGCCTTCACTGGACTTTTTGGGCCCGAATCATAAAATTATTGGAACTTTCACTCAATGTTTCATTGAGATAGCCTCCTTGCATAGATAAAACAAATAGACCTGAGTTTTGAACTAGAGTGAGTATTTGCGAGACCCCTAAATACCTATGTTTAACTTCGATAAGTATTTCAGTACCGATAAGTTTTGAAATACATCGATAGGTCACCTTAACAGTTTGTCTTCTCCTATCCAAAACGGAGCGTTCGAATATGTCCCACTCTTCCTCCTCAAATTCTACGCTCTTTATCCAAGATTCCTGTCTATCTGTAACGGTTATTTTAGATAATTTTGATGCGCGAACGAGAGTAAGATACCCGTCAAAAATGATTTGACCATCGGGTGCTAAATGCTTTTTAGCAGTCCGCAAGCATCGAATAACCTCTTGGTCAGATGACATACTGTAAAGCGTGTTATTAGGTATGATAATTCGGTCAAATGTTTGATCAATATTAAAATCTTTCATATCGCCTGAAATCGTAATCAGCCCTTTTTTCTGAGCAAGACTAAGACTTTCGTGATGGATGTCGAGACCCCAGACTTCTGGGCCTTTACCCAAAATTGCACTTCCAATACGACCTGTACCGCATCCGATCTCAAGCACATGATGAGAGTCAGCACATTCTCGCGAATAGAACTCCATAGCTCCTTCATTGCATGAATGGACACGTTCGTATAATTCAGCGGGATATAATAAACTCATTTCCAACCTTGATGAGCGTGGATAGCCCCACTAGGGAGCAGGAACTGGTTAAGTTATAATTTCTTTGGCCAATATGTCTAATTCAGAGCGAGCACTGTCAACATCAGTTGACTCCATCCAAATAGTTACCTGGTCTACCCCAGCTGCCACAAATGCATCAATATCTTTGCGCGTTCGCCACTGACCTAATGCACCTAAAACATTTACATTTATCTTTTTTTCAGTTTTTCCAGCAGCTGCTGCTATTTCCTGCATTTGTCTCATTCCACCAACCACTTGTTTAATATCCATTGCAACGGGTAACCAACCATCACCCCATTTCACAATACGATTAAAGACTCGCTCCGACCATTCCCCTCCCACCATAATGCTTGGAAGGTAAATAGGTGGATGAGGCAGGCTAGATGGCTTGGGATAACATTTCACAGCAGGAAAATCGTAATACTTCCCTCGGTACTCAGTAGCATCCTCCGTCCAACATGATTTAATAATTTCAACACACTCTCTAGCTTGTCCCCATCGATGGTCAAAGTCTACTCCTAGTATTTCAGCCTCTTCACGACACCAACCTGCGCCAATCCCAAAATGGAAACGTCCTTTACAGAAGCAATCTAAAGAAGCAATCTCTTTCGCCAAATGAAGAGGATGCCGTTCAGCGATCAGTAAAATAGCAGTGCCGAGCTGAATAGTCTCAGTAGCTGTAGCCGCACGCATCAAAGCAATGAGAGGCTCTGGCATCTTCCATAGGTAGTCTGGATCTATTCCGTCAGCTGGCCGACCTGGATAGGCCGTCTCGTAATGAACGGGAAAAGTCGGATGATCCGCGACCCAGTATGAGTGGAAACCAACGTCTTCCGCATGCTTCGCAACTATAGCTGGATCGACATCGATGTCAGGACAAATTGAAAAAAGACCTATCTTCACTTGAGCACCTCATAAAAGTAAACTTCGACTATAAAATTTAGAGTATTGTTACACTCCTTCGCTTCAAGAACCAAGATTTTTAAAATCAAAAGTCCTAATATCAGACAAATGAGAAGGAATAACGTTACATATACTTCTAAAAATATTCTCTATTCGGCCTGGCGTCTCTTTTTCCCAAGCAGCCAACATTTGTTTAATCTTGACTCTTTGTAAATGCTCTTGGCTACCACAAAGATTGCACGGGATAATAGGATAGCTCTGTATATCTGCATACTCTGCAATATCCTCTTCAGCACAATAGGCTAACGGTCTGATAACGACGTGGGCACCATCGTCGCTCAGCAACTTTGGAGGCATAGCCTTTAGTTTTGAACCAAAAAACATATTAAGAAAAAGTGTTTCAACGATATCATCACGATGATGCCCAAGTGCAATACGCGTAAACCCATTCTCCGAAGCAAAGCGGTAAAGAATGCCGCGACGCAAGCGCGAACAAAGACCGCACATGGTTTTACCTTCAGGTATGACACGTTTTACCGTAGAGTATGTATCTTGCTCGATAATATGACTCTCAATACCTAGCTTTTCTAAATATCCAGACATGACCTCTGCGGGATATCCCGGTTGCTTTTGATCCAAGTGCACTGCCACGAGCTCAAACCGAATAGGCGCGCGATCTTGAAGGCGAGTCAGCACATCGAGTAAAGTATAAGAATCTTTTCCTCCTGAAAGACACACCATTACTCGATCCCCTTCCCCTATCATTTCGAAATCGCTGATAGCCTGCCCCGTAAGTCGCCTAAGCCGCTGCTGAAGTTTGCCTTTTTCGTACTTTACTTTACGGCGATCTACGAAACGGTGTTCTGTCACTGATTCCAACTGCAAGCTCCTAAAGACAAGGTTTTCATTATTTTAAACGGCTTAATGATCATAGGATCCAAAAAAATCTAACTGTAAAAACAAAGCCTATACAGTTTTGGAGAATTAGTGCATTATAATACACTAACTATTCATCAGAATAGTGTATTATTCTGCATAATGATGAATTCATTGGCGAGTCCTAGCACGCAACCGGTTACCGACACTTTAGGGACCTTAGGATTGCGAGTGCGTACCGGACGTATTAAAAAATCAATGTCAAGGCGCAAGCTAGCCGAGTATTCAGGCGTATCTGAAAGATATTTAGCCCTTTTAGAGTCTGGCACAGCTAACCCATCCATTTTAGTTTTAAAAGCTATAGCGATGACACTAACCTTAAAAGTTGACGACTTAGTCGACGACAAATCGAGTCAGAGCTCGAACTATATTGCGTTAAGAGAACATTTGAGGAACGTCTCAGAAAACGAGCTGCATAATTTACTAACTCAAACTAGGAATCCGATACCTCTGAAAAAGAAAAATCATGTCGCATTGATCGGATTAAGAGGTGCTGGAAAATCTACGCTAGGCAGAGGATTAGAGAAAAGACTAGGCGTGCATTTTCTAGAACTGGGATCGGAAATTGCTAAAGCAGCTGGAATGCCAGTTAGTGAGATTTTTTCCCTGGGTGGACAAGCCACATATCGTCGTTTTCAAAAAGAGGCGCTAGTAAGTGTTTTAGACCATCACTCAGCCTCAGTCATAGCCGTAGGCGGCAGCCTAGTAACAGAACCAGACACTTTCGAGCTTCTTTTAAAAACGTGTCATACAGTCTGGGTGCAGGCGAAACCTAAAGAGCATATGGAAAGAGTTATTGCCCAAGGAGATTATCGCCCTATGTCAAATAATAAGAACGCGATGGCTGAACTTGAAGCTATGCTGGCTGATCGCCTCAGTTTCTATCAGCGTGCTGAACACGCTATTGATACTTCAGGATTAAGTATATCTGAGGCTCTCGATTTAATAGTCAGTTTAAATATCATAGATAGCAATAAAGAGAAAATTTAATGCCCTCTTCCAAAAACATACAGAAAGAAAAAAAACATTGCATGGCGAGTTTTGGCATCAACTTTCTAACGCACCCCACTCAATACAAACATTGGGTCATGAAGGTGGAAGACAATATAGCTTGGCTTGGGCTGAATGTCTCTGAAAATGAAACATTAGGGAATGGATATCAGTTAAAGCTCAACTCATACGATTTAGGGGTCGATATAGAATTAAATGATGCAGTTCAACGAATCCGCTTCCAACATCCGTCCATTCGCTGCGTGATCATGCACTCCCTAAACGAGCGAGTTTTTTGTGCAGGTGCCAATATAAAAATGCTAGGACACTCCACTCATGCCCATAAAGTTAATTTCTGCAAATTCACTAATGAAACACGGAACGCTATAGAAAATGCCACCAAGCATTCTAACCAAACATATCTCTGTGCCATACAAGGCTCTTGTGCTGGAGGTGGTTATGAACTGGCCTTAGCTTGTGATGAAATATATATGACGGACGATGGTTCCAGCACTGTCTCCCTTCCAGAATTGCCGCTTCTAGCAGTCCTGCCCGGAACAGGCGGTTTAACTCGGCTTGTAGATAAGCGTCTTGTTCGTAAAGACCGTGCAGATTTTTTCTGTACAACCGAAGAAGGGATGAGGGGGAAACGTGCTTTAGAATGGGGGCTAGTCGATCAGATAGTTCCGGCATCTCGTTTCATGGAGCTGGTTACATCTCGGGCAAAAGAGATTGCTGCACACACAAGCGCTGAAATCGACGCAATAGGTATAGAGCTCACACCGCTTAATCGCTCGTTTTCAAAAGATTCAATCGAGTATAGTCACGTCTCCGTTACAATAGATCGAGTACTTAACAGCGCCACTTTCACTCTCTATAGCAACCGAACTGCCTTACCGCAGGATCTTACTGGAGTTATTAACGCGGGATCGGATTTCTGGCCTTTGCTAATAGCTAGAGAACTAGATGATGCGATACTACATATGCGATTTAACGAAGAGGAAATTGGGACTTGGATTTTAAAAACGTCAGGGGAATCCACTGATGTATTAAAAGCAGAATCCTTACTGAAAACTTATGGCAATAATCCAGTCATGAAAGAAATAGTTTTGTACTTAGAAAGAACTCTAAAACGGATAGATGTTTCAGCTAGGAGCCTTATAGCGGCGATAGAACCCGGCAGCTGTTTTTGCGGTATCTTGGCAGAGCTAGCTTTAGCTTGCGACCAAAGCTATATGCTCCTAGGTCAATTCGAAAAGGATGAACGACCTGAGGCCCAAATTATGCTCACGGAGTTCAACTTTGGATCTTTGCGTATGGTCAACGAACTCACAAGGTTGGAAAGTAGGTTTTACGGCCGGAAAGATCTGTTGGCTAAAGTAAAAGAAAATATCTTAAATCTTCTTGATGCCGAGACAGCTGAACAATTAGGTTTGGTGACTTTCACTCCGGACGATATGGATTGGGGGGACGAACTCAGGTTAGCTATTGAATCACGAGCTGTCTTTTCCCCAGATGCGCTTTCAGGAATGGAAGCGAATCTTAGATTCGTAGGTCCGGAAACAATTGAATCAAAAATATTCTCTCGCCTTTCAGCTTGGCAAAACTGGATTTTTCAACGCCCTAATGCCGTTGGTCAAGATGGGGCGCTAGTCCTATACGGAAGTGGCGAAAGGCCCAAGTTTCAAAAAAGTCGTGTGTAAAAAATGATGGGGATTTATTGATGGAAAGTCGAATTGATTATAGCCAACTCATCCCTAATAACGTTGGTCTTTCCTCAGATCGTAAACTACAGCGGGCATTAGAGTCCTGGCGCCCAAAGTTCATGAATTGGTGGCAAACAAATGGTCCTGATTCTTACCAAGGAAATGAAATCTATCTGAGGACTGCCGTAAGCGTTGATAAAAAAGGATGGGCTCACTTTGGTTCGGTCAAAATGCCAGACTATCGATGGGGCATTTTTCTGGCAGAATCGAATGAAGAGGATAAACGTATCAAGTTTGGTGAGCACCAAGGTGAGAAAGTGTGGCAGGACGTGCCAGGGGAATATCGATCACCTCTGAGGCGACTGATTGTAACGCAAGGAGACACGGAACCGGCTTCAGTTGAACAGCAACGTATTTTAGCGGCTACAGCTCCATCGCTTATAGACATGAGGAATCTTTTTCAAGTCAATGTTGAAGAAGCAAGACACTTATGGGCGATGGTCTACTTACTGATGGCACACTTTGGGAGAGATGGTAGAGAAGAAGCAGAAGAATTATTACAAAGAAGCTCGGGAGATCCTGACAAGCCGAGAATATTAGGTGCTTTCAATGAACAAACTCCTGACTGGCTTTCATTCTATATGTTCACTTACTTCACAGACCGCGACGGAAAATATCAGTTAGCATCTCTTGCAGAATCAGCATTTGAACCTCTCGCACGAACATGTCAATTCATGTTGACGGAAGAAGCCCACCATATGCATGTTGGTGAAACAGGGGTCGCGCGAATTATTCAGAAAGCATGCGATATTATGAACAAATACAAAACCGATGATGTAAGGAGACATGGCGCTATCGACCTACCAACGCTGCAGAAATATGTAAACTTTCATTTTAGTGTTTCGGAAGATCTGTTTGGAGCCGAGGTGTCGACAAATGCCGCCAACTATTACACTCAAGGATTAAAGGGAAGGTACCAAGAAAACCTCATCAAAGATGATCATCGCCTAAAAGATGAGCCCTACGAAATTGCCACATTTCTTAATCAAAACATCGGAAAAGAAAAAGTCTCTGCATTGACCTCAATTAATGAACGTCTGCGAGACGATTACATAGAGGACTGTCAACGTGGGATAAACCGCTGGAACAAACTAATCAAAGAGACGGGAGTAGAATTTGAGATCAAACTCCCTCATAGAGCATTTCATCGTCAAATAGGAACATTTGCTAATGCCTATGTAACCCCAGATGGAAGCGTGATCGATAGAGATATGTGGAAGGCACAGAAGCTGAATTGGTTGCCATCAGATAAAGATCACGAGTATGTTAGGTCGCTTATGGTTCAGGTGACAGCTCCTGGAAAATTCGCGAGCTGGATAGCACCGCCACGGATAGGAATAAATAGCCAGACAATTGATTTTGAATATGTGAGACTTTAAGTATGGGGGAAATTTTCGCGATTGATAGAAACGGGGAAGAGCACCAAATCGAGGCGCGAGATGGACTCAGTTTAATGGAAGTGCTCCGGGAAGCTAATCTTCCGGTAGAAGGCGTATGCGGGGGAGTCTGTGTCTGTTCTACTTGTCATGTCTATTTAGAACCGCTTTGGCTAGCCAGAACAGGAGAGCGTGCCGAAGATGAACAGGTGATGGTCGAGGATTCAGGGCATTATGAAGTGAACTCAAGGCTCGCTTGTCAAATCAACTACTCGGAAGAGCTCAATGGCTTGCGACTAACGCTGGCCCCAGAATTTTGAATACTCGACTTCCTGAAACGCGAGATGAAGTCATGTTTAACGCGGCTGATCATCTAATAAATGTGAACGTTTTAGCGGGTCGTAGCTCAAAAATAGCCTACATCGACGACCGAGGTCGCTATACTTACGATCAGTTAAAAACTCTTTCTCAGAAAACTGCTACTGCTCTCATTAATTTAGAATTAAGAGAGGAAGAAAGAATTTTACTTTGCATGACCGACAGCTTTGAGCTTCCTACTACCTTTCTAGGCGCCATCTATGCAGGGGTGATCCCTGTCTTAACCAATACTTTATTAACCGAAAGCGACTACGCTTTTATGCTTGAAGATAGTAAGGCGAGGATTGCTATTGTCAGTTCGGCATTTCACCAAACTTTTCTACCATTCCTGAAAACCATCAACTCTCTAGAAAAAATCATTGTTTCGGACGGGGATACCGGCGACTGGGCTGAAATTGTTTTAAAGTCTGAATGTGCCCTAAAGTCAGCTAATACACACATGGACCAATCGTGTTTCTGGCTATACTCCTCAGGGTCAACGGGAAAGCCCAAAGGTACTATTCATGCGCAAACCAGCATGCGCGATACTGCTCGACTGTACGCTCAGCCTGTCCTGAATCTCACCAACAACGACATAGTATTTTCAGCGGCAAAGCTATTCTTTGCTTATGGTCTGGGCAACGCCTTGACATTCCCTATCCTTGCTGGCGCTACCACTGTCCTAATGGCAGAGAGACCTACACCACAGGCAGTAATTCGAGTTCTTATTGAGCTACAACCCACTGTTTTTTATGGCGTGCCCACTCTGTACGCCGCTTTACTGGCAGATAGCTCGCTCCCAGACTCGCATGAGCTGTCATTACGAATATGTACCTCAGCTGGAGAGGCCCTTCCTTCTGATTTAGGCACAAAGTGGTATGAAAAATTTGACATAAATATTTTGGACGGTATAGGGTCAACCGAAATGCTCCACATTTTCCTTTCTAATCGTGAGTCTGATTGTAAATATGGCACAACGGGAAAACCTCTTAGTGGGTATGAGCTCAGGATCGTCAACGAAGACGGCACACCCGTGGGACAAGGAGAACTCGGCGAATTACATGTCCAAGGGCCCTCAATGGCATTGATGTACTGGAACAACAGAGAAAAATCACGGAACACATTTTTAGGGAAATGGACTCGCACTGGAGACAAGTATCGTATCGATAGCGACGGCTACTACATTTACTGCGGCCGCAGCGATGATATGCTCAAAGTCGGAGGCATCTATGTTTCACCCACGGAAGTTGAAAACACCTTAGCAAGTCACGAGGGAGTTTTAGAAGCCGCTGTAGTGGGGAAGTTGGATGACTCAGGGCTGATAAAGCCGAAAGCTTTTGTGGTACTCCAGACTGGGTTCTCCCCTACACCCGAGATGTCGGAGGCTCTAAAGGGCCATGTAAAAGACGCATTGGCGCCCTACAAGTATCCACGTTGGATAGCATTCGTTAAAGACTTGCCCAAAACGGCTACTGGAAAGATACAACGTTTTAAGTTAAGGGACGCGTGCTAAAGCAGCTTTGAAAGAGTGAGCGAGATACACGACTTAAATAATAGAAAAATCCTGCACATTGATATGGACGCTTTTTACGCGTCCGTCGAACAAAGAGATAACCCTGCACTAGTAGGCAAACCTGTCGTGGTAGCTTGGCCCAATGAGCGCTCGGTTGTTTGCGCGGCCTCTTATGAAGCCAGAACATTCGGGGTACGATCGGCGATGTCAGTCACTAAGGCAACCAAACTCTGTAAACAACTTGTTTTCATACCCCCCCACTTCGAAAAGTATCGATTAGTTTCTTCCCAAATAAAAAATATCTTCGAACGATATACTGAGAAAATTGAGCCGCTCTCTTTAGATGAAGCTTATTTAGACGTTACCGATCTAAGGAAGGCTAAATCTGCAACCGAAATCGCAGAGAGTATACGTAGAAACATATATTTAGAAACCAAGCTAACCGCATCTGCCGGAGTTGGTCCATCTAAATTCATTGCCAAAATTGCTTCCGATTGGAATAAGCCAAATGGGATCTGTGTGGTAAAACCGCAGGATATTATCTCTTTTATTACTCCTCTTAATATCAGAAAAATCCCAGGTGTTGGGCCAGCGACTGAAAAGAAATTACAGAATCTAGACATAGCGACTGTAGGAGATCTCAGTCACTTATCTGAACAGAAACTCATAGTGACATTTGGGAAATTCGGCTCACGCCTATTTCAATTAGCGCGAGGGCAAGATCATTCTCCAGTCAGAAACGACCGAATAAGAAAATCGATTTCCGTAGAAACGACCTTTGAGCGAGACAAGCCTTTGTGGGCGCTTGGCAAGTCACTAGAGCCTCTCTGCGAAAAACTTTGGGCACTGATGATTAGTAAAAATTTAAATGCAAAAACTGTATCTCTGAAATTCAAAACAAGTAATTTTCAAGTGCTCACGCGAAGCCGAACATTTTATGATTTGGTTCCTTCATTAGATGCTTTGTTAACAGCCTGCTCACTGCTACTAAAAGACAATACATTGCCCCAAGATAAGAATTACAGATTAGTAGGAATCGGCTTGAGCAGCTTCGAGAATCCAAAAAATATATCATCGCAGCAGAAATTGCTATGAAGAAACTTTAGGCAAAAGAGTTGTTATAATTAAAGTGACTACACTGCTTCACTAAAAGGAAACAAAGATGGATAGTCTGATGCAACGTTTTATCGGCACTTGGGAATTGGAGAATAGCTACTCAGAAAAAGGTGATAAAAAAATCGCGTTCCCACTCGGGGAGAAAGTGTTTGGGCGGATCAATTATGATCTAGCGGGGAACATGGCAGCACAACTTATGTCATCGGCTCGTAAAGCTTTCAGCTCTCGGAATCCTCAAGAAGTCCGTGACGAGGAATATCGGGTTGCCTTTCAAGGATATACAAGCTATTTCGGAACTTTCTCTATAGACAAGGACGCCGGCACTATCACTCACCACGTGTTAGGGGCGTCGGCACCTAGCTGGCCTGGTCATGATCAACTGAGATACTTCGAGCTGACTCAGAACAACTTGATATTGAAAACCCCTCCAATGCGTGGGCAAGATGGAGAGAAATCTGTACACACACTGATATGGAAAAAGATCATATAAAATCTTTCTTACGCTGTAAGACAGCAAGCTAAGCCGCACCTTCTTTTAGCAACTCGCCAGCTATTATGATTTGCCGAACTTGATTAGTGCCGGCACCGATCTCCATGATTTTCCCACTGCGATACAGTCTATTGACTTCAGTCTCACGCATGCATCCCATTCCACCATGAATTTGTACCGCAGAATCGAGTATCCTCATACAAGCTCTACCCGCACATAATAAAGCTGCGGCAGACCGTTTATGGATCATGCCCCGACCTGCCTCGCTAGCAGGCAAATCTTTGATCTCCCGCCCAAGTTGATATGTGAGAGCTCTTAAGCTTTCCAGATCGGTGTACATATCTGCGAGCATGCCTTGCACCAGCTGAAAACTGCCTATTGGCTTCTCAAACTGCTTCCTCGTGGTAGCATATTCTATCGACAAATCCAAAGCCCGCTGAGCCATACCTACACAAAAGAACGCGCCAATTACGCGCTCTACATCAAGACCACTCATCATCACAATGTTGCCCTTATTCTCTTCTCCCACCAGATTCCCCGCTGGAACACGACACTCGTCAAAAACAAGCTCACCAGTAGGACTACCCCGCCAGCCCATTTTATCGAGCTTCTGGGCCACACTGAAACCGCTGAATTTTTTTTCTACAATAAAAGCAGAAATTCCGTGCTGTTTTTTAACAAGATCCGTCTTTGCATAAACAAGAAGCACGTCCGCAACAGGTCCATTGGTAATAAACAATTTACGTCCGTTGAGTACATAGTCATCCCCATCACGGGTAGCCGTAGTTGCCATACTCCCAAGAGCATCCGAGCCCGCGCCAGGCTCTGTCATCCCTAATGCGCCGATAGTTGAGCCATCACAAAACTTCGGGAGATAGGTAAGCTTTTGATCACTATTAGCATTTTTAACGAGGTTATGAACACATAAGTTGTCACTCGCCAACAAAGAAGCGCTGAGCGTATGGTTCCAGTAAGCCACTGCCTCGCAAATAAAACATTGCGCCAACACGTCTAAGCCCGCGCCACCATATTCCTCCGGCACTGTAACACCTAGCAGTCCTTGTTCGCCCATCGCACGAAAAGCATCTTCGGGAAACCATTCCTCATCATCCATCTTCCCACACAAAGGATATAATTCTTCTTTCGAATAGCGGTATGCAAGGTCAAATACAGATTGATAATCTTGCGCAAAACCGAATGCCTCTAAATTTGGAATACTCAATTCTTCTCCCCTTTTCCACAGGTGTCATATAATCCCTTTCAATTGTAAGCAATGAACTAGAGGAGTGCGACTTTTTTTGGGAGCTCTTTCAAATAAAAAGGTTATATACTTCACCTAATAAAAATCGCACCAGACGTGAATGGAGGAACTGCTCTAAAAATGAGACCTGGACCTTTTATCTATCAAGAGCCCGAGAATCTTGCTCAAGCTTTAAGATTGATTGAGGGCGCAACAATAATGGCGGGAGGGCAAAGCTTAATTCCGTCCATGCGACTTAGACAAGTGGTCGTTTCTAAACTGTTATCTATCGCGAGTATTTCAGAATTAAGCGCTAACATTATAGAAAAAGAAGGTTATATCGAAATTGGCGCACTAGCCACGCTGTCAGATCTATTATCTAACCAAATAGTTAAGGAAAGCGCACCTTGGCTGCAAGAGGCCGCACAGCAAGTTGGGGATATACAAGTTAGAAACCTAGCAACCGTAGTCGGAAATGTTTGCTGGTCAGACCCGCGTGCCAATATGTCTATCGCGCTGCTGGCAAGTAATGCTAGCGCCACTATTATCAATCAACAATTGAAAGAGAAAATAGTCTCCTTAAGGGATTTTTTTGTCGGCTTCCAGAGAAATTGTCTTCAACATGAGCTAGTGACAAAAATTATAATTCCTTGCCGAAAAGCTGTATTTGG
>Ga0114993_10000076_pt1 | contig 95270 bp, 90 predicted proteins | sample ArcticOcean_MG_C_FD_87042 | JGI IMG/M metagenome (GOLD analysis project Ga0114993, IMG submission 87042) | Marine microbial communities from western Arctic Ocean - ArcticOcean_MG_CB2_150 | ecosystem: Environmental > Aquatic > Marine > Oceanic | place: Arctic Ocean: Canada Basin | collected... | reverse complement strand
CAGAACCTGTCGCAGAACCTGTCGCAGAACCTGTCGCAGAACCTGTCGCAGAACCTGTCGCAGAACCTGTCGCAGAACCTGTAGCAGAACCTGTCGCAGAACCTGTCGCAGAACCTGTCGCTGATGATCCTTCAAATGATGCTAAATGAGTACTAATGATTATTACGATATTTTAGGTGTCTCTAAAACCACTAACGAAAAAGACATTAAAAAAGCATATAGAAAACTAGCTCTGAAATATCATCCTGATCGTAACAAGTCTAAAGGCGCCGAAGATAAATTCAAAGAAATTTCTACTGCTTATGCTGTTGTTTCTAACCCTGAAAAACGTAAAATCTACGACCAATATGGACATGCTGGTATTGATGGTCAATTTAATCAAGAAGATATATTTCGTTCTACTGATTTTGCAGATATACTTCGTGGTGTAGGGGGAACTGGATCCGGTGGATTTGGAAGTATCTTTGATTCATTCTTTGGTTCATCAACATCTAGTGATCCATCTAGAGGTCAAGATCTTCGATATGATATAGAATTAACTTTAGAACAAGCTTTCAAAGGCGAAAAAATGAATGTCACTATTCCTCGTCATGTAAAATGCCAATACTGTATTGGTTCAGGTGCAGAAAAAGGAACCTCTCCCATTAATTGTTCAAATTGCAATGGTAGAGGTCAAGTTCAAGTTACACGTTCTGCAGGTTTTGCACGTTTTGTAAGTGTTCAAAATTGTTCTACTTGTCAAGGACGCGGACAAATCATTAAAAAACCCTGTAAAAAATGCAACAGTCTTGGAATCATGGAGAAAAAACAAACAATTGAATTAAACATTCCATCTGGAGTGGATGAAGGTTCTAGGATTCGTTTACGTGGTTCTGGAGACGTAACCTCTGGAACAGGACAACCTGGAGACCTATATGTTGTTACACATATGAAATCACATGACTCATTTCTTCGTGATAATGAGAATCTAATTTATGAAACTGATATTGATTATCCAATTGCTGTCCTTGGCGGTGATATCTTCGTTCCTACTCTTGATAAAAATGCTAAACTAAAAATTCCTTCTGCCACACAAAATAATACAATCTTTAAATTAAAAGGAAAAGGATTTCCTCGAATTAATGGATTTGGAACAGGCGACTTACTAGTAAAAATAAATGTTAAAATTCCAAAAAAAGTTAATTCCAAAGAAAGAAAATTAATAGAAGAACTGTCATCTGAACTTGGTAGTGATATATCTAAAAGAAAATTCTTTTAACTTTTTATCTTATTCTAACTATCTTTGTTCTTCCTAGCACTTTCCAGTATTCTACTTCAACACCTTCAATTAATTTATTACTAATTTCCTTGTCATCAGAAGGCGGAGAATCAAATGTCTCAAATGTTTCCATATCCATAATCTGAATTATTCCTTGTTCTTTATTTATAGAAATTATTTGCCCTGTTCTTTTTTCAATCATGGGAATTTCTATTCCTGCTGAAACAGGAGAAACTAAACTGTGTTTAGATCCATCAAATATCCCTGTTGCTACAACTCGTGCCTTTGCAGAGCCATGTTTACCTGGTTTAGACTTATCATATTCTATTATTCTACAAGGTTCTCCATCGATGAGAATATACGAACCAATTTTCACATCGCTTAGAGAGGCAGGTTTACTCATATCTAACATGCTCAATAATAGACAAGATATATAACAATTCACTAAAATATAGATGATATACTTGAAACCAACAAAGATTAACTCTTTTGGCATTACCTCTAAAGACTCTGATACCACTGCTAAGAAAGTTGCATTAAATATAGCAAAAACTCTTCAAAAAGCCGGATTTAATATTAAAATTATTTCACCACTGGTCTCTTCTGCTTATCCCATAATTTCTCTTACTGATAATAACTTGGATATAGATTGTATCATCTCAGTTGGCGGAGATGGAACAATTCTTAAAACCGCTCGACAATTAAAAAAACAAATTCCAATTCTTGGAATCCACAAGGGAGGTAAGGGAATTCTGACCGAATTAAAACATAATGAAATTCCAATGCTGATTGAACAAATTAATAATAATAATTATGTTCTTGATAAGAGAAAACGTATATCTGTTTCTTCAAAGTCTCATTCTCCTGTTAACGCCCTCAATGAAGTATACATTGAGAGATCTGAAAAACTTCGTGCCATAGCTTATGAAATAAACCTTCCTTCTACTGTTATTAAAGATCGTATGGACGGACTGATTGTATCAACTTCTACTGGTTCTACTGGACATTCTCTATCTCTAGGTTCTTCAATGCTTAGTGAAGACCTCTCGGCTCTTTTGATTACACCTATTGCACCAATCTCTAGAATCCCTCCTATTGCAATACCTATTTCTAATCTCTCATTAATTGCACATGGTCAGACAAAAGTTATAATTGATGGACAAATAGAATTCATCGTTCCAGCGCTGGAAAAGATAATTATTAATACAAAAATTTCTGATACGATGTTTATTAGATTCTCAGACTCTACTTTAAGGCAGTTAACTAGTCTTGGATTCTAAAATTATTATTGATTCTACTGTATTTTATGCAGGTCTTCCATTTAGATCTCTAGATACGTATTATACTACTCCTCATATTGCCGACGAACTTCAGCGCATTCCTTTCTTTAATAATCGAATCGAAACTCTTCTTAATTCTAATCGCCTTCAAATTATTGATCCTAGTTCTATTTCTCTTCAATCTATCCTCAAAGACTCTCTTAATATTGAGAATAAGAAATCTTTGTCTGACGCTGACATCTCGATTCTTGCCTTGGCAAAAGATTTCATCTCTGAAGATTATTCGGTGATGGTTCTTACGGATGATTTTGCCATCCAAAATGTAGCTAAAAAACTCGGAATATCATATAAACCATTGCTATATGCTGGCATCAAATATTCTGGTCAATGGATTAATTACTGTTCTGCCTGTAATAGTGTATATCAGTCTACAGACGACGTCTGTAAAAATTGCGGAAATCCTTTAAAGCGTAAACTTCAACGTAGACATCCTTAAGAATATTCAAATTATAACATTATTTGATGACTAATCCATTAGCTCTAGTTGCCCTAGTAATTGTTTTAGGCATTATTCCAACTTTTATCGGAATATTTTTCCGCGTATTAAATAATCGCACCAACATTACAAAATCCGCTCTAAATAATATCTCTCTTGGAATCATGTTTGCTTTATTCATCGATTTTATTGTTAATTCATCACAGTTGGGTGTTAATCTAGGTCTAAATATATACTCTATTACTCTTTTACTTTGTTTCATCTTCGGTTTTGTATTTATATTCCTTTTATCATCTCTTAATTTCAAATTTTCACATGCAAGTATATTATTACTGGCTGTTAGTTTTTCATTTCACAGTCTTGCAGAGGGAATAATCATTGGATATGATATTAATAATCTTGGTATATCTCTTTCTCTTCCTCGAGGCATACAATCAACATCCTTTATCATTCATAAATTGGCGGAAGGTTTTATCATTCCATTATTTTATAGTCTTTCATTAAGCTCTATAATCATATTTACGTTGATTAGTAGCTTCCCAATCATTTTAGGATCAATCTTTGGATTATATGGTCTACCTGGTATTTTGAGCTCTATTTTCTTTGCAATGAGTTCTGGAGCACTCTTTTTCTTTATAGTAGATTTTATTAAAAATGATAATCTAATTATGACTAGAAAAATATACGATATTCTTTTTATCTTATCCGGATTTGTGTTAATTTATATGGCCGGACTTCTCCATTCACTATAAATGAAATTCTCATATCAAAAAGAATTATTATTATCTTTAATTATTCTTGGATTCTTTGTTTTAATACAGTTTCTTCCAGAATACCAACAAGATTCTGATGAAGTTGTATTTGAAATCACAACTAAACAATGGGAATTTGAACCTAATCAAATTATCGTTCAACAGGGACAAACGGTAGTTATTAGACTTGTCAGCACTGACGTCCCTCATGGTTTTGCTATTAACGAATACAATATCTATACATTCGTCCCTCCAGGTCAAACTGTAGATATTTCATTTATAGCCAAAGACAAGGGCGTATTTGAAATCTTTTGTAATATATTCTGTGGCGAAGGTCACTCTACTCATCGTGGACAATTAATTGTACGTTAATTCTCTATCATGAATGATGATTCATTCTCCATTAAAGACATATTCCCAATAATTCTCTTTATCTTTACTGTTCAAATTACTTCTTTATTTCTTACAAATAATTTTCTTAATTTGTATCAAACTCTTCCGTCATATCAACCTGCAGGCAACAATACCACCGGTTCAATTATAAATTCAATTATTCTTATCTTACCGACTTTTATTATTACATCAGTAATTCTATTCCTTCTACGACGTAAATTCTTTCTACTCCTTAAATCTTTACTTATCTTAGCAATCAGTGCAGGTACCTTCTCGGTAAGTTATATCATTCTTACTACTGCATTTGATTCTGTATTTTCAAGCTCCTCTATCTTTATTTTCTCTATATTACTTTGCTTTGTTCCTGTTCTAGCATTAACTATTATTAAATCAAATAAATTCCAATTACTTTCTTCCTTTATTATAAGTTCATTATATGGAACTATGTTCGCAGTATTTCTTAAACCACCTACTATAATCGTTATTCCAATTGCGTTCGCACTTTATGATATCTATGCTGTATTTCGAGGCCCTCTAAAATCCATTGTTAATTCATCTGATAATTCACTCGATCTTCGTCCATTGTTCGTTAGTCTTGGTCGTTTTAATATAGGAACGGGAGATCTAATTTTTTATTCTATGATTCCTTCGTCAGTATTTTTGTTAATTGGTTTACCATTTGCTTTTTTAAGTCTGTTTCTTATTCATATTGGTATAATCCTAACCTTGTATCTTCTAAAACGTTTTGAAATATTTCCAGGTTTACCAATTCCTGTTTTTCTATCTCTTATTCCTTATCTATTATTTTATTGAAAATTTTATCGGAAACTTTATAAAATAAATTTGTCGTTCTTCTAGTAGTGAAAATATGAATGAGTCTTAAATTACCTGAAAAAATATGTAAATTAATTGATGATAAAAACTTGGCGCATTTTGCCACTCTTAAAAAAGATGGTAGTCCTCATGTTACACCTGTCTGGATTGATAGAGATGGAGATACTATTATAATTAATACCACTTCCTCACGTCTTAAATATAAAAACGTACAAAATGACAAACGTGTTTCTTTGAGTATTACTGATTATAAAGATCCATACACGTGGGCTTCTATTATTGGAGAAGTTGTAGAATTTTCCACTGCTGATGCTGAAACTCATATAGATAAAATGTCTCAAAAATATCTAGGAATACCCAAATATCCTATGAAAAATACTGCTGAATCACGAATAATGATTAAGATTATTCCTATAATTGCTAAACATAGCTAGACTACACTATGTCAACTGGATCAAAAGTATATATAGAAACTTATGGATGCAGTGCAAGTTTTTCTGATTCAGAAATTTGCGCTGGTCAATTAAATTGTTGGTTATCCTACTGAATCCGACGAAGAATTTCATGATACAGTTGAGTTAATCAAATCTACATGACCTGATGTTGTTAATCTCTCTAAATATGGCGCACGTCCTGGAACCAAAGCAATAGAGATGGAACCGGTTCCTAATTCTATAATTAATGCAAGATCAAAGTCATTGACATCAATTATAAAAGAAATTTCCTTGGAACGTAATAAAAAATGGCTTGATTTGACTGGTAATTGTTTTGTAAATGAAAACGGTAAAATTGATGGCACAATGATTGGTAGAACTTTCGCATACAGACCTATTGTTTTAAAAAATTCTGACGTTGTTTTGGGCAATCATTACAATGTAAAGATTGTTGAAGCACAATCTAACTACCTTGTTGGTGAAATTTTATAATGATAGCCCGGGGCAGATTCGAACTGCCGTCACCGCCTTTCTTCCTCTTCCAAAGGGCGATATGCTTGACCGCTACACTCGATGGACTTAACATCCTCCACCGGGCTAAACCGGGCATGGTATCATTTTCGTGATAGTTCTTGATTAAGTTTTGCTCTCATTAAAATATCTAATCTATCTACTATAATTTGAATTGGGTCTTCCATTCCTGCTCTAATTCTTCCTGCTCGCATTTTTATTTGCTTTTTCATTTTAGGATCTCTTAAGAAATTTTTTGATACACGAATTACTCCGTCTATATCTCTTGGTTTAGTTAGAAGACCTTTTGAAACTAAATATCTTTCTACAAAATAACTTCCACTAAAGAATGATATTGCAGGTGTACCCATTAGTGCAGCTTCTGCAGTCATCGTTCCTCCAAGTCCGATAAATAAATCAGATTGTTGAAGCAGCGCAACTCCATCTACTATGTCATTCGGAACGATGACTCTTCCTTTGAATTTTTTTAATACCGCATCTACCTGTTCAGAATATCTACAAAGAATTACAATATTTTGATTCCTAAATTCCTCGATTAGTCTTTGAATTAATGCAAATTCATGCGTGTATGTGTCATTTTTAATATATGATGCGAAACTCTCTTCTAATCTTAATGATATTGTAGACTTTGATTTATCAATATTTAATCCTAAAGGAAATTTTTCTGATAAATCTTTTCGTGATAACCAAACAAATGGATCTAAAGCTTTGTACGATTCTATCTTACTTCTTTCAATTCCATATACCGTCCATGATTTTTCAGGAACTATCCATGGAGTTAACAAACAATCAGCTAATGGAATGGTTAATTTTGATACAGCTTCTGCATGCGGTGAGTCACTCACACATATGTTTATTATTCCTAATCCAAATGCTATTCTTCCTGCTTCTGGCGAACTAAAAGATACAAGAGCATCCGGCTTGTCATCTTTAAAATATTCTACCAAAAGTTTACTTCTCTCTAAACTTGCTTCTAATTTATTCCTTAATTCTTTGCCTCCATGGCTTCCAATAAATACTGCATTTATCTGTTTTTTCCGACAAATTAGCTCTGCTTCTCTATACCTGCGTGAAGTTACTATTACTTCGTCTCCTCTATCCTCAAGCGCGCCAATCAAAGGCTCGAAAAACAACGCTTGTTTCGGTGTTAGTATGTCAATCCAAACTCTCATGTCTTAATGTAGTATATCATCATAATTCCCAGATATAAATTTTTTTAACTAATTATAATGTTATAGTCCGTCATTCTGACAATTTATTAATATAAAAATTGCTTGTATAATGTAACCTTGGAGAATAATAATTCTGTTTTAGTTTATGGTCTTAGCACAGAAGGCTATATTCTATCTAATTCACTTGTTTCAAATTCTATTCGTACCACGATTCTCGATGAAAAATTGCACGTCGCTACTGAAATAACACCTCAAATCTTGTCTGAATATCCTACTGCACGATCTATAATTGAGGAAGAAGCTCTTTTCAGCATTCAACCTGAAAAAAACGCAATTAGCGAGAATCCTATAATCTTCTTTACTCCTAAAATCCGTGAAACTGACGATTATAAGAAAAAAATCTTTTCAATGGTTTCGGAACTTTCTACTGAACTCTCTAAAGGCGCTGTATTTTTTAATTGCGTTCCCTTAGGTTATGGGCAAAATTCTGAAATGATTGAGATTATAGAAAGAAGTAGCGGTCTTGACCCTGAAACCGATTTCATCTATTCATATCTCCCTCTTGAACCAAAAACTAATAAATCTATTACCTTTGGTACATATAATCTTGATAATAAAAAAACTGCACAGAATCTTGCAAAGAGTGCCAATATTAAATTTACACAAACATATGACTTAGAAATATCCGAACTCATACACCTAGAAAAAATCTCTTCTCTATACTCTCCAATTATTGCTAAATCTGAATCATTAAAAAAAATTAAAGATTATGATAAACGTCAAGTACTAAAAAATGATATTTATTATATTGAAGATCTTACAAATCACCTCTCAGACATACGTTGTTACACTTCATCTCTGGATTCAGGTGATCCATCTCTATACATGATGTCTGGTATATTGAGAAGCATTGATTCGTTTACTCGCTTTTTCATTGACGAACTTAAATCTTTTATGAAAAAGAATTCCCTCAAAGCAAGTAAAACAGAAATTTATTTATGCTGGTCGATAGATAAATCTGAAATTCGCGGCGATAAAATTATCATGCATGAACATATCATCGATAAAATTTATGATGTTGTTGGAAACATTAACGATATTAATGATTATGCGACAACCAAAAATGGCCAAGCCAGTTATTATTTACCCACTAGCGATAAAAAACAATTATTGATATTATGCTCAAAAAATGACGAAAAAATATTAAAAACCTTTAAAAGAAATCTAGACGACAATATGTTTTTAATTCACGCTAATACTTTATGTACTAGGTAATTATTAAGAGGAAATATCTATATTGAAAGCAGCTGTTGTGGGCACAGGATCTTGGGGAAAACACCATCTTCGTGTACTGAATGATTTAGGTCATCTTGATTCGTTTGTTGAAATGGATAATGAACGTAGGACATTTTATGAAAAAAAATACTCAATAAAGGGATTTTCCAATATTAATGATCTTGTTAACGATCACGATGTTGATATTGTGAATATATGCACTCCAACAATTACTCACTTTGAAATCGCTAAAATTACGTTGTCTAATGGGATATCTACATTGGTAGAAAAACCACTTACCTATTCATCCTCTCAAGGTGAAGAATTAGTTAACCTTGCTCGTGATAACAAAGCTGCTCTTACTGTTGGTTTTGTAGAGAGATTTAATCCTATTATCGTTAATATTAAGGAAAATCTTCAGAAACAAACTTTTGGAGATCCTCTATTGATTGAATTTCAACGCGAAAATCGATGGGCGGGTGTTACAAAAGATATAGGGGTTATTCTGGATTCTTCTGTTCATGACATTGATGGAGCTAGATGGTTATTTAATGAGGAACCCAATGTAGTATTTGCACGAACTGGTAATGTATTAAATCCTAAAGCTACTGGATTTGTTGGTACTGATTATGAGGATTTTGCTACTATAATTCTTGGGTTTAAAAACGGAAAAACTGCCATAATAATCGCAAATTGGATTACTCCATATAAAGTTCGAAGGATATCTGTTACTTGCACTGATGGTAATCTGTCAGGAGATTATATGTCCCAAGAAATTAGACAAGACGACGGTACTTCTGTTACTATTCCTACTCGAAAATACGAAGAACCATTGGTAAATGAACTGACTAGCTTTATTCATGCAGTTGAATCTAATACCTCGCCTGTAGTTACTGGTTTGGACGGATTGAATACTATTAAAATCGCAGAAGCTGCAATAACATCTGCTAAACGTGGTTCTCCGATTTATCTAGATTTGTGATTAACAATGAAGAAACAACTTATGAATATTCTAATATGTCCTTTTGATAAATACGATGATCTTGCTTTAATCGAATTTGAAACCAATAATTCTAACGTCAACTCCGGTATTCTTTATTGTACTAAATGTATTCGATATTATCCGATAATCAACGGTATACCTATGATGGTTCCAGATAATCAAAGGAATCTTATTTATGAATCTGATTTTCTATCTAAATGGACTAATAAAATACCTGAAAAAATAAAATCTAACAGCATGCCATTTAATATTAATCAAATCCATAGTGAATTGCAATGAGTAACAACGAACCTAATATTGCTACCACTGCATTTGTTGGTAACCAAATAAAGTTTGGAAATAATGTCAAAATCTGGAATATGGCTTATATTGGTAATAATACTGAAATTGGCGATAATGTAATTATCGGTTCACTTGCACATGTTGATTACGATGTAAAAATTGGTTCTAATACAAAAATTGAAGGACTCGTATACATTGCTCCTAAATGTATTATTGGTAAAAACGTGTTTATTGGACCTTCTGCAACACTGACCAATGATCCATATCCTCCGAGTACTAAACTTGCAGGTGTATGCATAGAAGACAATGCAGTGATTGGCGCTAGGTCTGTAATAAAAGCTGGTGTTACAATAGGAACGAATAGTGTTGTAGCAATGGGTTCTATAGTTACAAAGGACGTTCCTCCAGATACTGTAGTTGTTGGTTCTCCTGCAAAAATTGTTTATTCTCGAGTTCAATACGATGAAAAAATGAAAGATTGGGAGGCAAGTCCTAAATATTAGTTATAATCTATAATTATTATGACTGATAGTTCTCCTGACGCCTGTGTAGGTTCTAACATCCCAAGTTTTGAATTACCTGATGCAGATGGCAAGTTTGTAAATATATCTGAATTTAAGGGTAAAAATATCGTTCTGGTATTCTATCCGGCGGCATTTACAGGAGTTTGTAAAACTGAACTTTGCCACTTTCGCGATGATTTGTCTAAATTCTCTAATGCGGAAGCCGAAGTTATTGGTATAAGTGTTGATTATCCATTTAGTGTAAAAGAATTTTCTACAACAAACAATATTAATTTCTTACTTCTATGCGATTATAATAAAACAGTAATTAAACAATTTGATATAGAATTCTCAGATTTTTTTAATTTAGAAGGATATACTGTCGCAAAAAGATCAGTGTTTATTGTGGATAAAGCAGGAATTATCCAATACAAATGGATTGCTGATAATCCTGGCCAAGAACCTGATTACGCTGAAATTGATTCTAAACTATCTTCAATGAACTAGTTTATTTCTTTTAATTTCTTTTTTAAATATCCAGTAATCATCTTCTGTATAATAACAACCCAAATCAAAAACAAAATAAAACTTGTTATTAATTTAATAATTACAATTAATATCTCCCCGAACTCAAACGTAAATGGATTCTCTAACTGCACTATTGTAGTAAAAATTATTGCCGCTATTACAAACACTAATACAAATGCAGAAATTATAATAAAAACCAAATCTAATACGTTCTTCATTTATATCGCCCAGGTTAATACTCCCATTATTGTTGCAAGCAATGCCGATACTAAACTTAATACAAAAATCGTATTTACTATCGATAATTCTTTTGAAGGGTTTCCTGCTACTATTAATCTTACAAGAGTTATTGGCGCATTCTCATTACTTTCTGCTTCAATAGTACCATCTGATAACACTCTTGTTGGCCTTACTTTGATATTTTTATGTTCTACAAAGTCTCTCATACTTGCTAAATAGAAAAATGAATTCAATATTGCTGGTAATATTGCAAATACTCCAATTAGTTCTATTCCTCCCACGATGGCAATTGCTCCATACATAGCTCCTATTGTGAGTGTACCTGAATCACCCGGAAATATTTTTGAGGGATATCTATGAAAGACAAAAAACGCCAAACAAACAGATATCAAAATTAATGTCACTAATACCATGTTGCTATCTCCTATCAGTATGAGTGTAATTAACAATGGAATAGAAGTAATTATTACAAATCCTGTTGATACACCATTTAATACATCTATTGTATTGATTGTATTGGCTGTGACTGGTATTGATACCAATACAAGTAATGGGTATATTATTGATAATTTTACAGAACCAAAAAATAAGAAATCCAAATTTGGTTCATACGTTCCCAATAAAATTATTGGTACTGAAGCTAATAATAAAATCAAAGGCTTTTTCCTTCCGCCTAATGCTCTAAAATCATCAACTAATCCAATTGCCGAGGAAATTGTTACTACTCCGAGTATTGCTATTATTCTTATATCGTTTGTTATTACAAATGCCAATGAGAGTGACGATATAAGACCTATAATTAATGCAGGTCCACCAGGGTGTGCAACAAACTTCCTTCCTTCTTTATGATAATCTAGAACTACTCTTTTTGAATCAATTAATAAAGAAATCAATATTTTCGTAGCAAAATAAGTAATAATGAAGGACATTAATACTAATCCATATTCAAATAACCCTAAATTCATCCTCTATTACACTTCTATTATGGTTACTAATAAAAAAATAAAGTTAAAATAATATTGTTAACTCATATATTGTTATAAAATGAACATTACTGAATTAACTGATGGTGCAAGAAACGTAGAAATTCCAGAAGCTGAGGTCACTGAAAAGGGTGAAACACGAACTGTAAATACACGTTTTGGTACGGAAGCCCGTGTTGCAGACATTAAAATTAAGGACGAAACAGGAGAAATTACGCTGTCGTTGTGGAACGACGATATAGAGAAAGTAGAAGTTGGTACCAAAATAAAAATTGGTAATGGCTACACTAACAGTTTTCGCGGAGAAGTTAAGTTAAATGTTGGCCGATACGGCACACTTGACATACTCTAAATTACTATTCTCGCAGCTAGTACTAATATTATAATCAGTACGACTGATTCTGTCACTCCATTAATATAATTGCCCAATTTGCAAAATTCTATTGCCATTATAGACAATCTTACGACTGGTATCATGAATAATGCTAAAATTGCCAGAAATTCTAACAAGTCAATTCCTAATAGACTTGCATTCACCATTGCACTGATGATATATTGATCCATGAAACTGATTTCTATTATTACTGAAGCTATCGACATAGTTATTGAAATCATCAATAATAATTTCATCATTTTTAATATCAAATCTTCTCCTAAGTTCCTCTCATCTATCGCAGTCATATGTTAAACACCTCGATTCCTAATCCATTCGTAAACATTCTAAACGCAATATAAATAACTACTAAGATGAAAATATTTGTAAGTAATTTTTCAGTTAACCCCATATTTATTCTGGATCCTAATTGCGCGCCAAAAAACATTCCTATGATTATCGGAGAAACAATTACAGCATCAATAAAACCATTGTTAAAAAAAATCAACATTCCAACCAGTGAAGTTGCTCCAATCATGAAACTACTTGTTGCAATGGCTACTTTTATCGGAACATTCATTATTCTATTCATTATAGGTACAAAAATTACACCGCCTCCAACTCCTAATAGTCCCGCAAAAATTCCCCCCACTGAACTTAATATTATCCCCTCTTTCTTTCTTAGCAGTGAGTATTTTACCATCTTTTTTGTACTCTCTTCAAAATATTCTCTTTCTTCCCCGGAATTCAATTCTCTTTTGATATCGTTCTCTTTCATCGTTCTAGTCTTTCTATACATATCAATTGCCACATATCCCAATACAATTCCAAAAATTATACTCAGAACATTGCTATCTGTTGATAATGCAGTATATGCACCGACGATTGATCCAATTACTGCACCTATTTCCAGAATTGAACTTAATCTTATGTCGGTTATGCCATTTTTTATATATACTAAAGATGAACTGCTTGAATTTACTAATACTCCTATGAAACTCAGTCCAATTGCTTCATGTATGGGCATATCGAATAATATTGTTAATGCAGGTACTAGTATTATCCCTCCTCCAAGTCCTAATAACGATCCTATCATTCCTGCTATGAAACTTGTTGATAGGATATACAGCAAGAACAGTATCTCCACACGCATAACTGCACAATCTTGTTAATAATATTGTTCTAATTAATGACTAAAATTATTTAATCCCTGAAAAACTATAAATTATGTTGCGCCTATAAATATGAAATGCTATCGAGGAAAAAGAAAGAAAGTTCTAAATCTAATGAACTATTGAAAAATAAGATAATTGTACCCATTCTTATTGCATTCATATTTGGATCGATTCTTAGTTATGTCGTAATACAACCACAAGTTAACAGTTTAAAAACCAACGAAGATGTACTTGAATCACAAATCTCATTTCTTGAAAATCGAATCACTGAACTCAAAATTAAAGAATCTGAATTAGCCCAATCGCAAACTATCGTTAATGATCTACAATCACAAGCTACTTCTAACGAACTCGAAAATGAGTCTATGTCGCAAAAAATTTCATCATTAAATAACGAACTGAATGTTCTTGAAAATCAACTTCAAGATAACAAAATTCAACTTTCTGATTCTATTCTGCGAGCAGAAATCTCTGAATCTGAATTATCGAAATTAAATTCTCGTCTAGATTACATAACTGTAACTATTGAAAAATTTGAAAATGATAAGCTTTTACTTGTAGAGCTAAGAAAAGAAATTCCTTCTAGTAGAAATGAAGCGCATGATCATTGGGGTAGAGTCAAAGGCATAGCAGTAGTTAGTAATCCAACACTCGGTCCAAAAATTGATAAAGTTATCTCTATGATTGATGCATACTATGATTGGCTTGACGACCAACCTGGAGTTAATTCCACTGATACAGAATTCTTTAACTGGATTGTTGAAGGTAATATTAGTGGCGCAATTAATTATACAGCAGAAATCGGACAATTCCAAAATGATGCATTATTGGCCGTTATTATCAGAATGGACGCTGCTATTAGTATTATTTCTTAATCCTGCTGATAATTATTTCTCTAATTAATAAACTCTTTAAATATTTTAATAACAAATCTAATTAAATGAAAATATTCCCCTATGTCGCATTATTCATTCTTGTATTCACTTTACTAATTCCTTTGTATAATCCTGCGTCTGCAGGACCTGAAGATATTCTTTGGAGTGGCGCTCGACCATACAGAGCAATTTCTCCACTTATTCCAGAAAGTGGTATAATGTTTCATGAACCTGTTTCCAAAGTATTTTCCGGTGCTTCCCAAGGGGTAGTTAGAGGCGAAGATGTCCGTTTTGCTAATGCGAAGAAAGGCGCAATGGAAGAATGGATTAATGACAATGTTGATTTTGCCGGCGCTGATAATAATCAAGATGTTCGATTCCAAGCAGCTGGCGCTGCCGCTTTAGTTCCTTATCGTGACCCATCACAAAAATTTAGTAGGAATATTCTTATTACAAGAGATTTTGGTACTACCCCTGTTCAAACTGAACCAGTACTTGCCGTAAATCCTAATGATCCTGAACATCTCGTAATGGGTACAATTGATTACAACTTTGCAAATGTTGTTTCATATGTTAGTCGAGACGGAGGTCAAACATGGGCTGGTGCATTTCAATCCAAGTATCTACAAGAAGACCTTGGTGCTGCAGGAGATCCAATTGCAGCATTTGATAGGAAAGGAAATGTCTACATGGGTTGTATATCTATCGGCAGTGACGATTTTAGTTTAGGCGGTACGCCTTTACAAGAAACAGTTTCTAGTATCTCAATCACTCGTTCTAGTGACGGCGGCGAAACATGGCTTCAACCAATATCAAGTGCTCGCAGTACAATATCATTAACTTATGCTCAAAATCAATTTGAAGGCGAGGCTACTAATGTCACAAGTAGTGGTACATTAAGATTCGGTTTCTTGGACAAACCTTGGATAGCTACAGGACCAAATCCTGAAAACCTTGATGAAGATATCATTTACGTCGTTTACACACATTTCGTTACACGATATGATTTCTTCTTTGCTTTAGATGGCGCTATTCTCTATTTCAGATATCCTGTTCTTGAAACAACTATTGAAATGGTCAAATCCGAGGATTATGGAATGACCTGGAGTAAACCCCTTCCTGTTAGCCCAACTGTATATTCTACATATGGAGGAGCTAGTGGCGGAGAAGGAGCCCCACTTGGCGAAGACACTGACAGAGTTGTTCAATTCCCAAATGTATTCACACATGACGATGGCACAGTATATATTGCATATTTTGATTCCACTGACGATGGGCCTTTCGAAGGACTAGGTGAGATTCACATTACACGTTCCGACGATGGCGGTGAATCAATTTCTATCAACGAACGCGTAGCTACATTTAATGAACCATTCTATCGTTCACGAAACGCTCCATTTAGGTCCTGGGCCAGTGCGACGCCTCGTGGCGCTGTTTCTGATGTAGACGGATCAGTCAGCCTTGTTTTCGGAGGCAGACCTTCTGATAAACCTACTGATGACGGCGACGTATATTTTGCACGTTCTACCAATCAAGGAGAATCTTGGTCACTTCCAAAACGTATTAACGATGATACTAAATCTGCATTCCAATTCTTTCCAGCATTAGATATTGGTCCCGATGGAAAGATTCATGCATTCTTTGGAGATTTCCGTGATAGTCCAAGTGAAATAACTTACCATATGTATTACACTCGTTCTGACGACGGAGGTAAAACTTGGTTGCCTAATTCTCGAATTACTGATTATCCAACAAATCCTAACAAAGCTTTTCCTCGAGGCGCATTCATTGGCGATTATAATGATATCAAAGCTGTTGCAGATGACGTTTATATGATTTGGACTGATGGCCGATTAGGTGAGATGAGTGGAATGAATCAGAAAATTGCTTTTGCACGAACTAAAGCAATGCCTACTCCTTCTATATTCATAAGTCCACCTTCTGGACCTGGAGGCAGAGATGTACGCATATCCGGTTTTGACTTCCAGCCAGATCAAGAAGTATATATTTCTGTCAGTGGTGTGATTATTTCCTCAACTCGTACTAATGACGACGGTTTATTCAATACTGATATATTTATTCCAATTGCTGGCGAAGGAGCTCACACAATTCTGGCAATAGAAGCATCTGGAAATGTCGCTGCCGCATCATTCTTTATGGACTTTGGTTTCAATAACCTAGACCAACTTGAAAATCGATTAACTGAAATATCTGAATCTATATTTGATATGTTACAAACTCAACCTGGTTCAAACAGTCCTGTTCCTCCTATAATTCCATCAAATGATATTCCGTCTGAACTTGGTGATTTATCCAATCTTCCCGTCCAAATAAATCAATTACAAAGCGACATATCTGATATCTCCGACAAAACAAATACTTTTGAAACCCTAATCTATACTTTGCTTGCAATGATCCTGGCAATTGTTGTGGTAGTGTTTCTTTCTATCTCTCGTGAAAATGGAATTGATATGAAAAAAATTCGTGAACTAATGAATAAATCATAGGCGACTCTTATGATAATTAATACCTCTACAAAATTAATTACGATTCTGTTAAGTATCTTACTTGTAATGTCAGTTGTTCCAACTATTGTACATAGTCAAAGTAACTATCGACCTCCTCACGATAAACCTGGTCCTGCTACTGACATCTTGCGATTTCGTGCATTCCATGTAGATATTGCCCCTAAGGAAATTCTTGCGAATCAAATGGATATGTATTATTTTGGTCTTAAGGTAGCAGCTGCAAAAGATATACGTGATTCACCTGGAATTAAAGTACACGAAGCCCCTACATCTACAATTTCATTATTACTTAATCCTGCTCCTGGTCCTGAAGGACAACTAAATCCTTTTTCTATTAAAGAGGTCCGACAAGCTGTACAACTAATTATTAATCGAGATTTTGTTGTCCAAGAAATTTATCAAGGCATGGCAGTTCCAATGTTAACTCAAGTCAGTTCATATGATCATGATTATCTCACCTTATACGATATGATTCTCGAATCATCTATCAATTATGATCCTGATTATGCAAAATTTATTGTAAACGAAGCAATGACAAATGCAGGTGCAGAATTAATCGAAGGTAAATGGAATTATGAAGATAAACCAATTCGCATTGATTTCATTATTCGTGTTGAAGATGAAAGACGAGATGTTGGTGATTTAATTAGATCAGAAGTTGAAAATCTAGGTTTCATTGTTCAACCCACATATCAACAATTTGGACCTGCAATCTATACTGTTTACAGCTCAGATCCTAATCTTGTTGGAACTGGTGGATCTTGGCATATGTATACTGAAGGTTGGGGAAAAGGCGCTGCTGATAGGTATGATTCTGGTACATTAAATCAAATGTGTTCTCCATGGCTCGGCACTATGCCTGGATGGCAAGAATTAGGTTTCTGGCAATATGAAAATGAAGAATTAGACTTGTTAGGACAAAGAATTTTTAGCGGAAATTTCCAGAATGAAGAAGAACGTAATTCAATTTATGTCGACGCATCTAAATTATGTCTTGATGAATCTGTACGAATATGGATTGCAAATATCGTTACTAATCTTCCCGCTGATGATTCTATTGAAGGAATCACTTTAGATATAATTGCTGGACCAAAAAGTTTATGGACACAAAGAGATGCCTATATTCCCGGTAAAAATGATTTAACTATTGGAAATGTATGGGTCTGGACCGCACGTACTACTTGGAATCCTGTCGGTGGTTTTGGCGATGTATACGGAAATGACATCTGGAGAAATATGTATGATCCTCCTGTCACTCGACATCCATTTACCGGATTACCAATACCCTATCGTGCAAATTATGATGTAACTACATCTGGCCCAAATGGCAATATTGAACTTCCATCTGATTCATTTATGTGGAATTCTGAGACAAGTTCATGGTCTAATGTTCCTGCTGGCTCTACTGCTACCAGTAAAGTTGTATTTGACTATTCAAAATATTTTGATTCTAAGTGGCATCATGGAGAACAAATAAACATGGCCGATGTAATATATTCAATATACCAAACTTTTGATTTAACTTACAATGAAGATAAATCATCAATAGAGTTTGCCATAGCAACCGTATCAAAACCATATCTTGATAGCTTCAAAGGATTTCGTATAGTTGATGATAATACACTAGAAGTCTATGTTGACTTTTGGCATTTCGCACCTGATTACATTGCTGATTACGCAAGTATAACTAGTATAACTATGCCTTGGGAAATTCTTTATTCGATGGATACCTTAGTTTTTGATCAAAGAAAAGCGGCATATAGTGATACCGCTGCTCAAAGATTCAGTGTTCCTTGGATTAGTCTTGTTATGGATGGAGATGCTAGACTTGTTCGTAATGTTATCCGAGAACATAATTCTGCCAATAATATGCCTGATAACGTCTTTAATGTACAAGGACTTCAACTTGTTTCTGATTCTGATGCTACAAGTAGATATGATTCTGTTTTATCCTGGTTTGATGAATATGGAATGTTAGTTATTTCTAACGGACCATTTATGTTAAATAAATACGAACCTCCGATTCAATATGCCGAATTACATGCATTCAGAGATGAAACTTATCCATTCAAACCCGGACAGTTCTTCTTTGGAGAAGCTGATTTAGTAGATATTCTAGACGTAGATTCTAACATCATAGAGATTGGTTCTGATAACGAAATTACTGTTACATTAACTGGCGAAGGTAATCTTGATTTACGGTTTGCGTTGAAAGACGAAATCTCTAATACAATATTGATAAATGGACTAGCTTCAAAACAAAACGATAATGAATTCTTAATAACTCTTGATAGTTCTCTAACTTCTACACTTCAATCCGGCCTGTACAAATTATATCTTGCAGGTTATAGCGATAGTCTCTCATCTCTTGATGAAAGACTTATTGTAATTGAAGCAGTTACTGAAAAACCCGTTTCAGTTGAACCATCTGGTGATTCACCGGTTGTCGACGAACCACCTAAATCTGAAATCTCTAGTAATGAACCAGTTTCTAGTAACGAATCCACAGAATCCGGATCATCTAATTTATTGATTCCAATAGTTGTCGCACTTCTAATAATTGCTCTTGGTGTAGTATTTACTCAGAGTCAAAAATCCAACCCAACTAAACCCACTGCTAAGAAACCCACTGCTAAGAAACCCGCTGCTAAAACAAAAAGAAAGACAAATAAAACTTAGAATTAAAAACTATATCAACGTACATGTCTCTTCTTCAAACATTAATCGTTCGTGGCTTATCGTTACTTGTTGTATTAATCACAGTTCTTTTTCTTTGCGTAATAGTACTTGGCGCAACTGGATATTCAGATAGATTACTGACTGCTACTGTTAGCGAAGAATTACGTGGACTTAGACAATCTCTATCACAAAATATCCGTGATCCAAATGAACTTGAGCAAGTTATTGACGATAGACGTGAACAATTGATTGAATTTTATGGTTTAGATCGGCCGTGGTATTATCGATTACCTGACATGGTATTTCGTATCCTTACGCTAGATCTTGGAGAGGCCCGTACATTAAGAAGTTTTTCAGGAAGTAATAGGGTGAGTGATATAGTTCTCGAACGTTTACCAAATACAATTATTCTCATTACTTCTGCGACAATTATAACATCTGTAATCGGTTTGTATGTTGGTGTCAAAATAGCAACTCAAGTTGGTTCTCGTCTAGAGCGTTCTGTATCATATTTCTCTGCAATTTCTTATGCTCTGCCTGCTTGGTGGCTTGGAATAATTTTTATCATATTATTTGCTTTCCAATTAAGAATTCTACCTTCTTCTGGAATGTCCAGCGTACCTCCGCCAACTGAACCGCTAGCAATATTTCTTGATCGGCTTGTACATGCAATATTACCAGTATTTACTTTAGTTATTGTTTCTGTTGGATCATGGACTTACGCTGTACGAACTATGGTTCTTAACATTTCACAAGAAGATTTTGTGAATGTAGCACGTGCAAAAGGTCTACCTGAAAACCTAGTTATGAGACGTCATATTATTCGTGTGGCTGCGCCACCAATTGTAACTAGTCTCATTCTCGGTTTGACTGGTTCTTTGGGCGGTGCGATTCTTACTGAAACAGTATTTGGTTGGCCTGGTATGGGTAGATTGTATTACGAAGCTATTCTTGCAGCTGACGAATCTGTTATTGTAGCTTTAACGTTTATGTTTACACTTCTTTATGTTGTTGCACGTTTTATCTTAGAAATTTTATACATTGTTCTTGATCCACGGGTGAGATATAAATGAATAATAATTCTCGTGAAAACTTACAGGAATTCTTTTCAAGTGGTTCTGGAAAAATCGGTTCTGTTCTTCTGATAATTTTCATCTTGATTTCTGTCTTTGTTGTTCTTACTTACCCGCTTAATTTCGGCACTACTGTATGGAGTAACCCTGCATATTGGTCCGACTATCCTAAATCTGCACCTCCTACATGGACTAATATATTTGGAAATGACAATGTCAACCATCAAATAATTGATTTTACTACTCCTGCAGATACGGCTTCTATATCTAATAGAGAAGTGAGAACTTACACTCATAGATTTAATTATGATTCCAATATCTCTCCTACATTTCTATCTTTATCGTTGTACGATGTTGTATATCATGACCGTCCGCCTACTATTACATTGTCCATTCTGAGACCTGATAATGGAGAAATTCTAATATACCGTGAAATTATCTCACCTCCACGTCCAGGTGAAGAAGGCCCTTATGTACGTTATTCAGATTCCCCATTTCGGATAAATCTAAGCGGGGATAAATCAGTTTCTTCTAATTTAGTTGAATATATACGAGATAATTCAAACGAACAAATATCCATTAATGAAATTATTGGTTCAAATGAAAAAGTAATATTCTCTAATCTCGATTCTCTTCAATTCGAGGAAATTCTTCCAGGTGAATATGAATTAATAGTTAAATTTACTGTCAACAACGAGAACGATTCTATCTCTAAAATTCGATTTGTATTGGGCGGTTCTTCTTATGGTCTACTTGGAACAGATTCACTAGGGAGAAATCTCTCTGTTGGATTATTATTTGGATTTCCTGTTGCATTATTAATTGGTCTTACTACGTCTATTATTACCACTTTTATTGGAACTACTATGGGAATAATTAGCGGTTATACAGGAGGTCGAACAGATACTATAATTCAGAGACTTTCTGACACACTTTCTAATATCCCATTGTTACCAATATTGCTCTTTCTCATCTTCATATTCGGTCCACAATTGTGGTTAGTAATGACAATTCTTGTATTATTCGGTTGGCCTGGATTAACTATTATTATCCGATCCATGGTCTTACAAATAAATTCCAGCCAATCCATAGAAGCTGCAAAATCTTTAGGCGCATCAAAATGGAGAATAATGTATCGACATATCTTTCCACAACTTGCGCCATTCATATTCGCACAATTAGTTTTCTTTACCCCTGCAGCAATACTTGCAGAAGCATCATTAAGTTTTCTTGGTTTAGGTGACCCTTCTATTCCAACTTGGGGCCAGATTCTAGAAAATGGATTTCGTACAGGTGGTGTATATATCGGTTATTGGTGGTGGATACTTCCTCCTGGATTGTTGATTGTAATCACTGCAATGATTTTTGTTTTCATCGCTCTTGCACTTGAACCTGTTGTGAATCCTAAACTTAAAAAAATGTGATTAATATGATACTAAAAAACAATAAATCAAAAAATGAAACACTAGTTGTTAAAAATCTTAATGTTAGTTATAAAGTAATCAAAGGAAACGTAAAGGCTGTAAATAATGTCTCTTTTCGAATAAAATCTGGTGAAGCTTTAGGAATAGTTGGTGAATCCGGTTGTGGCAAAACTACTATTGCTCTATCATTAATCAAATTATTACCTGATAATATCTCAAAATTCAGCGGCACAATCACACTCAACGGAAAAAACATTAATAGACTCTCTGATGAAAATTTCCGAAAAACAATCAAATGGAGAGAAATTTCTATGGTTTTTCAAGGAGCTATGAACTCTCTTAATCCAGTTCTTAGAATTGGCGACCAACTAATTGAACCTCTTGTAAATTCAGGCGAAAACAAAACAATTGCTAAAACAACTGTTTCTGAATTACTAAACCTTGTTGGCCTATCTGATGGAATATATTCTAAATACCCGCATGAACTTAGCGGCGGTATGAAACAGCGTGTTATTATCGCCATGTCTATGGTTCATAATCCCGGTTTAATTATCTTAGACGAACCTACTTCCGCACTAGATGTTAGTGTTCAAGCACAAATCATGAATCTTCTGAAATCTCTCAAGACTAAGGGCATCTCTATGATTTTTATTACTCATGATATTGCACTTGCTAGTGATTTATGTGACAATCTAGCCGTTATGAAAGATGGACAATTTGTAGAACATGATTCTCTTGCTAATGTTCTTAATAATCCAAAACATAATTTCACCAAACAATTAATTCAAAGTGTTCCTACATTATCTTCTAAACTGGAAAGTCGAAAACTTAAATCAAACAACAAAGAAATTCTTAACTTAAAAAATATTAAAGTTGATTTCATGGTCAGAAAAGGATTGCTATCATCCGAACCATTCACCGCTGTTTTTGACGCATCTCTTAAAATTAATCGTGGTGAAACACTTGCTTTAGTTGGAGAATCAGGCAGCGGTAAAACAACTCTTGGACGCGTTGTATTAAATCTTATTAAACCTGTCAACGGCAAAGTCAAATTTCAAGGTTCAATAATTAATAATAATACTGATGATTTCTTATTTAGAAAACAAATTCAAGCTATATTCCAAGATCCTTATTCATCAATCAACCCCTTTATGACTGTTTATCAAATACTTGAAGAGCCACTAATTATTCATAAATTGGAAAAAAAACTACATTCAGAAAAAATTCTTAAAGTTTTACATGACGTTAATCTTACTCCTACAGAAGATTATATTAAAAAGTACCCGCATATGCTATCGGGCGGTCAAAGACAACGTATTGGTATCGCTCGAGCCTTGATATTAGATTCTAAGTTTATTGTAGCTGACGAACCTGTTTCAATGATAGATGCCTCTAGTAGATTGGAAATACTTGGTTTATTAAATAATCTTCAAAAAACTAAGAATCTTAGTTTTCTATATATTACTCATGATATAGCTACTGCAAGACAATTCTCTGATCGTATTGCTGTAATGTTTTTCGGCCGTATTGTTGAACAAGGTAGATCCAACGATGTTGTAAAAAATCCATTACATCCTTACACTAAATCACTAATTGAAGCAATTCCAACTCTTAATCCTAAGAACCTATCTAATGTGCGCAACGTAATCTCTAGGGGTGATTTCCACCCTCGATGTACTTTTTACAATAAAAAATCCAATCATGTAGTCGATTTACATGTGGAAAATATACCTCATAAATGTAGTAAAAAACACCCTAAATTAACAGAAATCAAGAAAGATCATTATGTCGCATGTCACTCATAAGGTATAATTATTTTTTTCGATATTAGTTATATGCAATAATCATATCTAATATAATTAATCATGAAGAGTCTAGTAGCTTTTGCATTATTTCTTACAATTATGTTATTTATATTTCCGGTAGTTTCTCCTGCTTTTGGACAAATGGGCCCTCTTGTCAACATTTCGCGTCCAATACAAACCTGGCAGGCTGATTGGTACACTATTGAAATTACTCAACTTAATCAAACAATGGAAGTCTTTTTTTCACATCCTTCACCAGTTGACGATTTAGGTATGCTTCTCTATGAAAATGATATCTCTGAAGTTTACGATCCCGAAGAAAACTTTCAACCTGTTGCATCTGGTAGAAACTTCTGGTATTCAAATTCAATTCTTATGGCTTTTCAGAATGTCCCTCCTGGTATTTACACTATATCAATTCTAGCTTTTGATGTTTTATCAACTGCTCAAACAACTTATAGTCTTGAATCGAATATCCCTCTAAATTATATTGGTACCACTCATTTCATGGATCTTAATCTTAAAGGTCTGGATCAAACATATCCAGCTAATATAACTTGGGACTTTCTAGGAAAATCACATACTCAAGAAGCAAATAACCAATGGTTTATGTGGGCAGATGATAGCAGTACCTTCAAAGTCGATAAAACTATCTATATAGACTCATCTGAACGTTTTCATTCAGCCGAAGAAACTCAGTGGACTGTTGTCCAATATGAAACACTCGAAGTTTCATATTTCCATCAATTTTATTCCAGTATTAGTATGATTGGATTAGATTCACCAATTGATTTCTCATTTAGTAGTGGCGGTAAAATAACTCAAACCGAAATACAAGATTCTTGGAGTGATTGGGTTGATGACGGTCGTTCTCTCGTCCTTCCACGTATTATCGAGAAAAGTCCTAGTGAACGTTATATTACAACTGACAACGTCATAATCAATGTAGACCGACCTGTTGATCATCTTGTAGGTTATAATCATCAGTGGCTGGTACCTATGAGTCAAAATACCAATACAAACATTCCTATTTCTATATCTTTCCTTGGTAATTCAGAAAAACATAATCTAAATGATAAATTGAGTCTGTGGATTGATGATGATTCTGACATTCTTATACCTTCGATAATCTCTTCTAAACCCCTCCATCGATGGATTATTGATTCTAATTCAATACCTGTAGATTCACCTCTAGCTGTAGAGATTAATTATAACGAACAAATCAAACCTACTATTGTAACTCATGGATTAAATTCAGACTATCCAACTACTATCACCTATACATCACAAGGCCAAACATATACTGATGCTTCATCTTCTGTCTGGTCTAATTGGATTGATTCGGTCACTCCTCTAAATATTGAACAACAAATCTTAGGAAAACCAGGTGAAAAATGGATTAGCGACGATAAAATAATCAATCCGGTCGACGATCCAAATGTTTATCACATTAACTATGTCCATGAATTCCTAGTTTCTTTGTTATTCACCGACGCAACACAAAATACTATCCTGGATGATTTCCCTTCAACTGTAGAAATAATAAATCCTGATGGAATCGTTTCATCACTTACATCGTATTCCAATCTATGGGTATCTGACGGCATTTATACTATGACTAATGTCGATTATCAAGGATTATCTTTCTCTCCGATCGCTTCTCGTAATTTTATTCCTGAAGCTGGCAAATCTTGGATTGTTCCACTCTCGCTACACGACTTATCATTCACTGTTCGTGATCAAATTGGATTCTCTGTTTCTAATGCAGAAGTCTTACTTACCATGCCTAACGGACTAAAAGTCTTAAAACAAACAGACGATCGCGGCGAAGTAATTTTCAACCTTGTACCAGGCGGTGAATATAATATTCAAGTCTCACATTTAGGCCTCTCACGAACTTTTTCTGGTAGTGTATCTGACGACTCTTCTTCTGATGAAACACTTAAAGTCCTAATATCTTCATTAACCATTCTTATCGTAATATTGTTGGTGATTATATGTTCTGCAGCATATGTTTCTGAATCTCCTAAACTGCGTAAATCAACTAAAAAAAATTATAAGAATCTAGTAAAATCCTTAACCCGTTAATCTCTTCTAAGTGCTGCCATTGGCGTCATCTTTGACGCTCTCCAAGCAGGATATGCTCCTGCAAGTATACTCAAAATTACTGCGGTTAACCATACATTGATTAATGCACGTGGCAAAAATATCGGAATCAAATCTCCAAATGAAGCACCAAATCCATATTGCGTTAGTATCCAACCTAGCCCGTATCCTGCTAATAACCCTGCAGATGCTCCTATTACTCCAATTACAACAGCCTCGAATAAAATAAGTAGTATTATGTTTCCATTTGTGGCTCCTAACGCCTTTAAAGTCCCTAATTCCTTTGTTCTTTCTGTTACTGACGTATACAAAGTCGTGACAATTCCAACTCCTCCTACAAGTAATGATATGAATCCGATACTACTCAGGAAGATATTGAAGCTACCTACAAATCCTTGAATTGTTTCCTGAATCTGCGCCGGTGTCGTTATGCCTATTCCATCTCCATACACCCCCCTTATCTCTTCAGTTACTGCATCATTTCCAACTTCTGGATCCACAACTACGAAAATCGTATCATATATATTTTCCTTATCCAAGAAATAATTTGCCGTAGCTAATGGCACTGATACGGATTGATCATAGAACACCGTTCCTGTTTCATCCAGAATGCCTCGCACTATGAAACATTTCTTATCCATTACTACTTGTTCTATTCCGCCTATAACTTCCTGTTTGCCTCGACTTGCACAAACTAAATTACCTACTTCGGCGAATGGTTCTCCCTCCAAACCTCCAGGATATGCCACGGTAAAACCTAATAATATTCCCGTTGCATCACTTGGATCCGTAGATTCCCCATATAAAAATTCCAATCCTGGTAAAACATAGATTAACTTTTGCGGATTAATTCCAATAAACGAAGTAGTTTGGGATTTTCCATTGTATTCTATTTGTAAACCTGATCTAAAACTCGGTATTGCTTCCACGACCCCGTCTAGCCTTTCTACACTCTTCAATGTCAGTAAATTTAGCTCAACCGGCGGCGCAGGATCCGGTTCATCTGGATCATCTCCTGGCCCTTGTATTATTGGAGATGGGGTTAATGTTACTACATCTGGGGCTAATGCCTCAAATTCTTTTTGAATATTATAATTGAACCCTTCTCCTAAACCATTCAATCCTGTAAGTAACATTGCTCCAAGTAATACCATTAAAATTGTAAGAGCTGATCTGAGGTACCTTTCCTTAATAGCTCTAGTAGAATAACCTACAATATCGCCTAGTTTCAATACGCCATGAATATGGATACTCCAATAAATATTGTGTTATTAATGTTATCTCTATGAATAATGCGGGAGATGGGATTTGAACCCATGAACTCCTGAGAGATTAGGCCCTCAACCTAACGCCTTTGACCGGGCTGGGCGACCCCCGCATAGAATTGATTGCAAACAGAACAATATTAAATGTGCTGCATGACTTTTCATTTATATTACTAAGGATCTATAGTTGGATCCCAACAAGTTGCAAATCCTTCTTCTAATGCATCTAAAATTTCCATGTGTTTTTGCTCTATTGTAAAATCAAATACCTCTGTGTTTTCCTTTATTCTTTCTTTATTTGTTGATTTTGGAATTACTACATTGTCTTTTTGCAAACTCCATTTAATCAATATCTGCGCTGCTGACTTTCTATAAATCCTCCCAATTTCCATTAAGCGTTCATCATGTATTCTTATTCCGTGCGTTAATGGACTATATGCTGTTGTTACTATTCCTTCTTCTTTACAGAAGTTAGATAATCCTCTTCTTTGAAGAAATGGCGATAATTCTATCTGATTCATACAAGGTCCAATATCTGCCCACAACAATATCTCTTTAATGTGATGTATTCCAAAATTTGAAACTCCAATTGCTTTTACATATTTGTTCTTTAACAAGTACTGCATTGCCTCCCAAGTTTCTTTTCTTATTTCTGGTCCATGTGGGGAATGCATCAAAAATAAATCAATTTTATTTAGATTTGATAAACTTTCTTCGCAAGCTTTTATTGTTTTTTCATATCCAAAATTGCTCTCCCATAATTTTGTAGTAATAAAAATCCCATCTTTTTCTCTTATTGCCTTTCCTACTTCTCTCTCGTTACCATAAATTTGCGCTGTATCAATATGTTTGTATCCTTGATTAATCGCAGTCGTTACAATTTTTTCTGTTTTATTCTTAGGTACTCCCCATACACCAAGTCCTAGTGTTGGTATTTTTATACTATATTTGTTTGTTGTTTTAGGGTGCGATAACTCTCTTTCCAATTCTATCTCTACAGTACTTTTCCTATTATTTGATTTTTTGTTATTGGCCCATATATTCTTGAATCAACACTCTTAGTATAATTCTCACCAACTACAAAAAATTCTCCATTTCTTAATATTATCTCTTTATTCTGTATCTCGTATTGCATCTTGTTTGTATTGATTATTTCAGTTCCATTTACGCTTAGTGAATATTGGTTTAGCAATAATCGATCATCTGGCATACCTATTATTCGCTTTATCTCGATTTTTTGATTGTTATATAACCCAATTATGTCATTTCTTTTTATTTTATTTAATCTGTAATACGTCTTTGTTATGAATACCTGTTCACCTTCATTGATTACTGGCTCCATGCTTTGACCTATTACTGTGAATTTCTTTGCAGTAAGATAATAAACAGGTAGAAGAATTCTCTTAGTTATCCAGGTAAATCTACTCAATAACCTTGTTAATATTGTAGATAATAGTAATATTCCCATATTCATTTCATTCATATAGTTAAATTTTAAAGGTATGTATGTCGAATATTCTATTATGAATGTGTCTATAAAAAATAAATTACTTGATATTGTTTATCCTACAAATTACGCATTTGCTCATTGTGATATTCCTTGTGGAATATATGATCCACATATGGCACAATTAGACGCATTGACTGTAGTTAGAATGAATCAACTAATCGCCGATTTAGGCGATGATTCAGAAAGCCAAATTAAATTGGGTAGATATATGTCTGTAAAAGAAACTCATGCAGAAAGTTGTAAGAATGAACTTAGAATCATTTGGGCTGATTATTTTAAACCAGAACATCTTGAAAAATACCCTGAATTACATGATTTATTCTGGAAAGCGATGAAAAATGCATCAAAGACAAGACAACAAGTTAGTTTAGAATCTGCTGAAGAACTTCTTGAATCTGTCCGAAAAATTGCGGAAATCTTTTGGGCTAGTAAAGGTTCTGAAACAAAAAGACAAGCTTTTCTTTCACCTGCAGGTGGAGAAATAGTTTATCCAGTTTCTAATTGATTTGATTATTTATGGCTATTAATTCTCGTGCATGTCTTGCTGAATTCATTGGTACTTTTGCATTAGTATTCTTTGGAAGTCTTGCAATAGCATATGCTAATGGGGATCTTCTTCAAATTGCCTTTGCTCATGGTTTAGTTATTGCAGTAATGGTGTATTCATTTGGTCACGTTTCTGGCGCCCATTTAAACCCTGCTGTAACCATACCTATGATTTATAGAAAACAAATCGATACACAGAATGGCATTGCATACATCTTTAGTCAACTTGCCGCAGGTGTTGTAGCAGCCATTGCTCATGCACTTATCCTTCCCAGCAGTATTACATCAAATAATTTGGGTTCAAATCTGCCTGGCGCAGGAATATCTGACTCTACCGTCTTAATTGTAGAAATTATCTTAACTTTCTTCTTAGTTCTTGTAATTTTCAATACTGCTGTAAACAAAAAAGCTACTGCAGGTTGGCATGGTTTTGCCATCGGAATGATTATCGTAATTGATATTCTTGCAGGCGGCCCTATTACTGGCGCATCAATGAATCCAGCGCGTTCATTCGGCCCTGCTATAATCTCTTATCTATATGGAGTAGAAGGTGCTTTACAAAGTCATCATCTATATTGGATAGCTCCTATTATTGGTGGTTTAATTGCATCAATGACAGCAAAAATTATTAATGAAGACTAAATATAGTATGTGAGAATTGACATGAGACATGCAGGTTTTAGAAGAAAAACACGTTCAGTATTAAGTCATAAGAGACCTTCAGGATTAAGCTATCTTATGATTAATTATCAGCTTGAAGATAGAGTAATCATTAGCATTAATCCAGCACAAGTTAAGGGAATGCCACATCGTAGATTCCAAGGATATGTTGGCGTAGTTAAAACTATCAATAGACGCTCTATAGAGCTTGACGTCCAAGTAGGTAACAAAACTAAAAAGCTTATTACCCGTTTTGAACATATTAAATTACAAAAAGGCGCATAAATATCATGAAAAAAACAAATACCGTAATAATCAGTATTGCTCAAGTAAAAGACATTCTCTCTAAACTTGATTTAGAGGAAGCCGATCAAATTCAGAAAAGAACTTTTGACTATGTAAAAAATTTCCCAGAATGCGATTATAAGGTGATAGATAAAGCTGCTAAAGAACTCGCTTCTTCAGATTATGTCACTCTTGAACAAGCATATGAAATTCTCAATGTAAATCCAAAAACTATTCCTGAATTACGTGTTTTTACTAGCGCATGGAAGAAACTCATTCCTACTGAAGAACTTGATAAGATACTTTCTATTACACAAGACGCTTACGCATAAATTTTCGACTGTTTGTCAACAAAGTTTAAAGCCAAAGTAAGTATATATTGTAATGATAGAAATGAATTACTTTTCAATTACTAGCTTTTTACTACACTACTCTACCATTCTATAACTAATTAAATCAAAACTTTTACGAGGTTAACTTTATGCCACAAATACACAATAAAAAATATGAAGAATTTGCTTATGTCTTGGATTACCGACCAAATAGTCGTTCTTCACTTATCAAAGGAAGAGACGGCACAATCATTCAAGCTATTGGTCTAGATCGACTCACCTTACTTGAATTACTTGGCAATGACGATGAAAAATTTTCAATCTCTGAAAAACTTAGCATTGGAAAAGACGGACGATCCAAAATACTCAGCGTTCTTGGTAAATTATCCTATGATCAATTGACTACCGAATCACGTACTTCTATCCCAGATATACTAGAATTAATTGTAGCCGATAATGAAAGCCATTATGTCAATTATTTTAATAACGCCCATGCTGTGACTCCAAGACTTCATTCTTTGGAAATGATACCTGGTATTGGTAAGACTTTCCTTAGCCAAATTTTGAAAGAACGTGAAAATAGACCATTTACTTCTTTTTCTGATATTAGCGATCGTATAAATCTTAAAGAACCCGCACAATTAGTTGCAAAACGATTGATAGAAGAAATATCCGGAGATGCAAGACTGAATCTATTTATTCGTAATTAGTTTGATGTCTATATATGAAATTAACTAATCGATACGGCCAAAACTTTCTAATTAATGACAATGTTGTTAAAAAATTCATTGATTCCTCCTTAATCACTTCTAACGATTCTGTTTATGAAATTGGAACCGGCCATGGAATTCTTACAAAGAATCTCTGTGAAAAAGCAAAATCTGTAGTTTCTTCTGAAATTGATTCGAATTTGTATAATTTATGTACAAATAAACTCTCACAATATGATAATCTTACATTATTGAACATCGACGGACTGAAATATGCCGGAAAATTCGATATATTTGTTTCTAGTTTGCCATATTCTGAATCTGAACGTTTTATTTATTGGTTAATTAATCAACAATTCAAACGTGCCGTAGTTATATTACAAAAAGAATTTATCGATAAATTATTATCTATTGTAAATCTTAGTAGCTACCGCTCCATTAGCGTTGTTTCACAATATTGTTTTAATATTACTTCTATTGAAATAATTCCTCCCTCGAATTTCCATCCTCCACCTAAAGTGTATTCAACTCTTGCTCTAATACAGCCAAAAAACACCCTTGCCAAATCTGAGATTCTAATGATTAAAAAATTGTTCTCATTTAGACGTAAACAACTCGGTTCAGTCTTAAATAAATTAACTAATAATGAAGATATTATAAATTATTGTAATACTAATATCGATTTATCTAAAAGGATTCATGAATTCACACCAAATATTATTGTGTCTCTGGCACAGCTTATAATTGACGATTCTAAACCATGAGTATATATCAACCATCAGACGACAGTGATTTATTATGTGAATCTATTCTTACCTTTAAGAATAAGAACGTCCTGGAAATTGGAATTGGTTCTGGCATAATCCTACGAACACTTTCCAACCAAAATAACACTGTTATTGGCATTGATATTAATCCTGAATCTTTATCTTTTGTAAGTTCATCTCTGGAAAAACTCAACCTGGCAGATAACGTTGATTTAGTATTAGGCGATGGTCCATCTATGTTTGCCTCGCAAACTTTTGATTTAATAGTTTTCAACCCTCCATATCTTCCCCGTGACGCTTATACTGATATAACTACTGATGGCGGCAATACAGGTCTAGAAATAACCGATAATTGGATTAAACTCTCTTTAAGTTTGATTAAAAAATCCGGCAAAATTCTGTTCCTTCAATCTAATCTTACTCCAATACACGAATATATCGATTTTCTTTCCAAATCTGCTTCTGTTAATATAATTGCAGAAAAGAAACTATTTTTTGAAGAATTATATATTGTTGAAGTTATGCACAACGAATAATTATTTGATTAATAATTATGAATTGTGAAATCTCTATACTATGTCTAATTATAATGATGAAATCTCTATTTGCCTTATTGAGCCACAATATCCCATTAATCTTGGTTATATTGCAAGAATTATGAAGAATTTTGGTTTTAACAAATTATTAATTGTTAATTCAAAAGTCAATATGGAAGAAGCAAGACCTTTTGCATCTCATGCTGTAGATCTTCTAGAAAATGCTAAACATATTGACTTCGACGATTTAAATGACTTTGATTCATTAATTGCTACTACTGCTATAACTAGTCAAAGAGGTTTAAGTCCACGTCAAAGCATTCCCGTTTCAGACATTCGTTCATCCGTAAAAGAAATGGGTAAAAAAATTTGTGTTATATTGGGACGCGATACAACCGGACTCACGAATAAAGAAATGCAATTAATTGATTTTATCATTCATATACCTGCAAACTCTGAATATCCTACATTGAATATCAGTCATGCACTCTCTATACTATTATATGAATTAACAAATTATGAACTTATAGATCGTGATATTGCTAACAAGACCGAAGTCAATAGAACTGTTGAAGCATATTCTGATATAGTAAAAACCCTCGGCCTACCTTCTCACAAAATTACTTTGGTCGAAACTAGCTTTTTTAATATTCTTAAACGTTCAAAACCATCCCCTAGAGAAAATAGTATCTTACTTGGACTTGCTCAAAAAATTAAATTACATCTTGAAAAGAAATTTTAATTCTTTTTTAATAGCCATATCTCTCTTAAAACTTTCTGATCTCCTGATTCTTTCATCACAAATGGCTGTTCATAAAGTCTATTGTCTAAAATAAACCCTGATTCCTTGACCATTTTTCGAAAACTAAATGTAATATAATTGTTATTTCTTGTCTTGATTCTAGGGGTTACTATGGACACTTTTCCATTATTCTTTAAAACCCTAAACATGGCTCTCAATGCCTTCTCATAAATTTTTTTCGATTTTTTCAACACGTCTTCGGCTATTTCATAATCTGGACTGTTCTTAAAACGAGGTAATAAAATTGGTTCTGTAACAATTCCATCGATTGTTGATGTTTCTACACAAGAAAGTTTCTCTGCATTATCTTGTTTTACATATTTCATTTTGTTTCTTAGATTCTGTTCTTTCATTATCCATGATAGATTCTTTTTTGTGCCAAAAACACATTCTTTTCTATTGTCGACTCCAATTACCTTATAACCTTGTATTATTGATTCCATCAAAAAAGTACCTGTTCCACAGAATGGATCAAGAATAGTACTTCCATCTTCTAATCCTAATATGTTCACTAAAATTCTTGCTGTTCTTGGCGACAAACTAATTCTTGAATCTTGATATGGTCTGTTCAAATCTCTGTCAATAAAATCTAATGACTTTATACTAATCTTGCTTTCAGCAATATAGTATTTCTTGTTGCTGTTTCCTACTAGTATATTTACCGCGCCTTTTTTTTCTTTATCTACAGATAATTCTATAAAATTATCTGATTTCATATTGTTTCTGATAAATTTAGTTTTCCTTGAACTCTCTTTTATCAAACCTGCAAAATTGCTTTGTATCTCATCAAATACATCGATGTCTATCATTTCATCTGAATAATAGCTGACATTCCATTGCTGTTTATCTTCCAAATTAATTAATGTTCCATCCTGTTCAATTTCATCGAATATTCTTTCTAATGAATTATTCACGCAAATTATTCCACCAGCTTTGTATATTCCCCCTAGTTTCAATAACTCGCTTGCTTTCTCAACTTCTAAAATAACAAATAGCTCATTATTTTCTATTATTCTAAACTCAATCATAGCCTTTGATAATACGATCTCTAATTCTGCTTGTGATAGATGTCCATTCACTAGTATTACCAAAAATCTATCCATCTTGCATTCCCAATTGTTTAAACACACTTAATTATATCTTTAATCTTGAATATCATATAATGCACGGTGCAAATTATCGGGTTCCAAACGGCATGCCTTTGAGTAAAAAATACGCTCCTGGCACTCCTAATGTAAGGATTGCACGTTTTCAAACAGGCGCTCGTAATTCTGATTATGAAGTAAAAATTCAGTTAGTCGCCAAAGAAAAATGTCAGATTCGTGATAATGCCCTTGAAGCAGCACGAGTTGGCGCTAATAAAAAAATGAACAAAGTTGTTCCTGAAACTAGTTATCAATTATCTGTTAAACTCTACCCTCATACTATTATTAGTGAGAATAAAATGATTGCCGCTGCAGGTGCTGATAGGCTCCAAGAAGGCATGAGACATGCATATGGCAAACCTATGGGTCACGCTGCACGTGTTAATATCGGATCAGTTATTTACGAAATTCGAACGTATGAAAAACATATTCCAGAAGCTAAACGCGCATTAAAAACTGCTTCTTCAAAACTTCCTGGATATACTTCTATTACAGTATCTCCAATTAATCAGTAAATTAAATCAAATCTACTGAAAATCTATCTTCTAAACTCTTTACGATAATCTTAATCTCTTTTTCCCGAGTGTTTAATATCTCGGACAATTCTTCTATATCTGTTACCTCTCTTGAATTTAAGTTTGAATATAATATTCTTCTAGCTAAATCTTCTTTTAACGACTCTCTTATCACTTGATGTGTAATCTCTAATATCATCTGTTTTTCTTTCAGTAGATCTATTTTCTCATCTTCTAATTCTTGCATTCTCTTTGCAAGAATTTCTAGTTTGTGTTTAGCGTTCTTCAAAATACCTGACATCTCTTTGTCCTTTTTAATAGACCCCTCCCTGTTTTCAATCGCTATATTATTTTTCGATCTGATTTTATTTGGACCTTTAATATTCTCCATTTTAATCTCCATGGAATTCCCTGTTATTCCAATACTCAAATAAACTGATCTATTCAATTGAAAATATTTCCTATCCGGCGCAGCTAAACTACTCTTTGCTTTGAATGATTCAATAAGGCCAAAATTCTCTAGTAAAAATAAATGTTTTAGAACTGCTTGTTGACTAACCCCTATCTCTTTTGATAATTGTATAAAATACTTGGGTTCATTAGTCAGCGACTCTAATATTCTTCGCCTAGTATTATTGCCTAAAAGATCCAATAATTTTCCTATTTCTTGATTATTATCACTCATTCAGATTAATTAGGGATTTCTGATATAAAACTCTCCCTATGGAAGTTAGTAACAAATTGTTACTTAGTACTAGTATTATTGATTATGAGTTGATCCTGTTAGTTTTTCTGACAAACTAATTGTTTTACATACACTACAAGGATTGCTCGACGAACTATTTCCACATCCCAAACATGTAACTAATTTCTTTGGTTTTAGTTCAATGTTCTCTGTTATGTCTTCCATCGATTTCATTAAACTAAATTTGATTCCCGGATGATTCTTCTCAAGATTATTTACTACGTCTCTTAATTCATTTCTAATATTTTCATTCATGTGTGGACAATCTGTTGATTGGAATGGTAAGTTGTTCTGGAAACTATAAAATGCAATTTCATTTTCATAAATCTCCATAAATGGCTTAATCTTCTTAAATTCAAAGCCCTCTTTTGGCATTGAATACGGTTTTGATTGTTTAATTCTATAAACATCTCCACTTAGTAGATTTATCATAAAAGTTTGCAACATATCATCAAGATTATGACCTGTCGCTATAGTATTTATCCCAATTTTTTTTGCAGCCAATTCAATTCCTCTCCTTCTTAATGGACCACAAATCGAACAAGACGTATTTCTAACATCGTTTCTATTCTCTAAAACATTATCTAGTGTAAATCCAAATAATTCTCTAAATGACATATTAACATGTTCTACATCGTATTTTTCACACGCTTTTATTGCAAGATCAACCGCCTCTTCCCTGTAATCTTTAATTCCTTCGTCAATTGTTATTGCAACTAATTCATATTCATTTTCTCTTTGCATTTTCATTAAAATGTCTAACAATGCAAGACTATCTTTTCCACCTGATACTCCTACTGCTATCTTTTCCCCGTACTTCAACATCTTGTGTTTTTTTATTGTTCTTCTTGTCTTCTCAATAATTGAACTGGAAAAACATTCCGAACATAATCTCTCCCCCGAGTATCTTCTAAAATATACGGGATTTCCAGAACATTTCGTACAAACATTATCCATAATTCTCTATTAACTGTCTCTTCTAAATAGATTTATTCATTGGCATCTATTTATGAATATATGACATCTATAGCGGATATTAATCTAATACTTTTTTTACAATCACTAATTACACTTCTTGCTATACTGGATCCTATTGGAAATATTCCTATCTTCTCCTCTCTAACTAGTAAATTGTCTAAGAAAGAACGTATTGCTACTGTTAATAAATCTGTTATTATTTCTACATTCATATTACTTGGTTTTGGATTCTTCGGTGAATATTTGCTCATATTGCTTGGAATAACTATGAATGATCTTAAACTAATTGGAGGTTTGATCTTGCTTATTTTCTCTATTGATTATGTACTAGGTCGTAATACTAATTATCTAGACAAAAATTCTGAAACTAATCTTGCAGTATTCCCTCTTGCTATTCCAATTCTTGCAGGCCCTGGTAGCATAAGCCTCGTTCTCGTTATGTCTGGCTTATTTCTAAAATTCTTTGTAATAATAATCTCAATTTTTGTATGTTGGTGTAGTATAAGACTCGGTTCAGGCCTGTTGAAATTTTTAGGTAAAGATGGAACTCAAGCAATTTCACGAATCATGGGATTATTGATTGGAGCTGTTGCAATAAAACTTATTCGTGAAGGTATATTCGAATTAATTCAATAGTCTCCGGAATCAAGTTTATCCAATAGTTTAACCATAAGTAACTTATGAAATGTATTATTCTCATCTCAACTTTCTCTACCCTAGAAGATGCAAAAGAAATATCCCATGATGCAATAAATGAAAAATTTGCCGCTTGTGCAAACATTATGCCTGTTAATTCTATTTATTCTTGGAAAAATTCTGTCGAGTCTTCTAATGAATTTCTTGTAATCTTTAAGACAACTAGTTCTAATATTTCTAAATTACGTGATTTCATTTCTGATCGACACGTATACGATATCCCTGAAATTATCGACTTTGAATTAGATAATGTCAATGACTCGTATCTTAATTGGATGATTCAATCTACATTGTAAACTGGATATCTTAATGATGCAATAATTCCTCCGACTGAATCTATTTGTTTACCTGCTTCGGTCGAACTATCTAGTAGATATATCTGACCATTAAATTTTTCAATTCCATCGAGTAATGATATTACTTGATCTTCATCACTTAACTCAAAAACTTTACTTGATATCATTACCTTCTCAATTGCACCCATTTCAGCAACTTTTTTCACATCTTTAAAGCTATAAACTACCTTGTTATCATTTTTAGAGATTCTATTTATTGCATCTTCAGTTGCTAAAGTCGCCGATGATAATTCCGAGTTTTTCATAAACTCCTTAATTGATGGGTGTTTTAAAGCCATGTACACTCCTTCTTGGCCTGCTAGATCTACCCCATCAATAATTGTAATTTTTTTATGAATTTTGTATTTTTTATCCCCTATATAATTTCCAAACGCTCTTTTTACTTCTGTTGGGCCTGTTACAACAATCTTTGTATTATTCGAGTCAATATTTGTTACATTTTTTATTAATTCATCAAAAAATCCATCATATGTCACTTTTGTTTTATATAACTTTCCAGCAAGTCCTGATAAAATATCTGGAAATACTCGTAAATGGGTTCCTGTCACTAGACCTATTCCTGCTTGCCTCCTGTCTAAAGTGATTATTATGTATCTGTCTGATGCCTTAGCTCTCTTTTTTAACAATCCTATTTGAAAATCCTCAAACATCTTCTTTGAAATCACAACTGAATTCCCTAATGTTATGTTCATTGCATGATACGAACCTTTACTTATTGACTCATCAGTCGTTTCTGTTATCTTTCCTGATACTCTGATCCTTTCTAACACTTGATCTATTGAAATTTTCTCTAGCTGCACAGATAATTTTACTGTTATTCTTTCTCCTTTGTCCGGTCTTGTAAATTCTTTCTGATTTTTTATTACTCGTTTTGTATGACTAGTAATTACGTCTCCGATTTTTAGAACTCTCCTTAGTATCCATAAATCTTCTGTACTTTCAGGTGTTACGACAGCTATTGCGGGCTTCTTTCTTAGCCGACTAATTAACATGTTTATCTTATTTGATTGAATGTGATTATCTTTAAAGAAGTTTTATTATTCTTTATGTTTCCTATCCTGTTTGTGATTATTGATTTTATACCACTTGAATTTGCTAACTCAATTAATCTCTCTGTGACAATTCCATCAAATATCAGGTGCTCTGAACCTGAATTATCTTCAAGATTTTTCACTAATTCATTTACAGGCACTTTCAGTACTTCATTAATACTTGAATCATACAGATGTGCTTCTAGACTACCCTCTAATTCTTCTAGAATATCTTTTGCTTTAGTAACAAGTTCTACAGGAATCTCCTCAACTTCAGAATAATTCTTCTGTTCTACTGGGGCTTCATCTCTATTCCCTGAATCATTATCGCGCCTTTGATAGCCGCTGTCGCGCCTCTGATAATTATCGCGCCTTTGATAGCCGCTGTCGCGCCTCTGATAATTATCGCGCCTTTGATAGCCGCTGTCGCGCCTTTGATAGCCGCTTCCATCTTTTGTATTATTGGATTCTTCTGATTTGTTTAGACATTCTAGTAATTCTACTGGAGTGAGGTCTTCTACTTCTTTTCCTCTTGTTGCTCTAGATACTTTTGTTAATTTCACAACACTACTCAATTCTCTTAATATTAAATCTCCTCCTCTATCACCATCAAGAAATGCAGATAGGTTCTTTGTTTTTGCTAATTCTACGATTGTTGGTGGGACACTTGTTCCTTCTACTGCTATAGTATTCTCAATTCCAACTCTCATTAAATTCAATACGTCTGCTCTTCCTTCTACAACGATTATCTCCTTAGAAGTGTTTATAGCAGGACCTGCTGGACATTCATCTTTACCGTATGCCACTACTTTTCCTTTTTGAACAGTTGATTCTGATATATCTTTTAACATATCTTCACCTTCACTAGATGATTTTGAAGCCCAATTTCTAGAAATTTCTTTTGCACGTTCGACAATTGCATTTCTTTTTACTGCTCTGACATCGTCAATTGATAATAGTTTAAATTTTGAACCACAAGGCCCTACTTTATCAATCTGCTCCACTGCTGCAGCAATTAGAGAAACGGTAGATATATCTGTACTCATTGGAATATTAACCGATCCACTGGCTTTGCCATTTTGTGATTCAATTGAGATTTCTATTCTTCCTACTTTCCAGTTCTTTTGAAGCTCATTAAGATTCATTTCTGGTCCAAATAGGCCTTCAGTTTGGCCGAATATTGCACCAATAATGTCTGCTTTATCTACTGCTCCGTCTATCTCAAAACTCAGTTTTGCTAAATATTTTACTATGGTTTCGGGCAATTGAATTAACACCAATTAAATAATACTTTTCGTATATCATAACTAACACCTTAACTAGAAACTACCTTGATATAAAGATTACAATTGAGTTAGCAATATCTCGGCCATATCTCTGACCCTCACTTCTAAACCGAATCTCTCTTCTTGTTTTTTCATTGTACGATATGTGCTCCAAATAGCACCTGAATTCTTAATGAATGTATATGGACTAAGTTTATTGTTCATTTTTAATTTAATTACTTTGTATACGTCAGAATATACTTTGAAATGTTCTTTTACTTCTTTCACATATCCTGGTATATCGTTGATATTTCTATGTAACATCTCAGCACATTGAAGACTAGGGATTATTCCTTCACCAATCAATGGAAATACAGTACCTATTGCCTCTCCAACTCCAACAACATTACCTTGTGTAAATGGCTGACATGCTTCTGGAGATGATAATCTGATTGGCCTTCCTATTTTCTTTATTATTCTTCCACCGTGTTTCTTGTTGAAACTATCTAATTCTTCCATATGTTTTCGGTAATAATCTCCCGCTCCTACATATGCAGTATTCTTCATTAATGGAAAATACCAAAAATATCCGCTTGCTGTACTAAACGGCTTTACATAAAAATCATCATAAGGTAACTTTTCATATTCTACCATGTATTCTACACATGGCACAAGTAGTTGATCAGTAACCTTTGGTAACATCACTCTTTGTAGACTGGTAGCATCAATGACCAGGTCATATTCATCCAATGGAAATGTATTTGGTGTTATTCTCTCTCCATACTTGGCATTCAAACCCTTTGTCAAGTCTAACTCTAATTGATGTTTGTCATACGTAACAAGACCTTTACATCCCACTTTTCTTATCTTTCCCTTTAATTCTAAGTTAATATGATTACCATTAAAAAGCACATAATCATTGAAATCAATATTGATTCGTGCAAAAATTCTTTCCATTTCGCTTTTTGCCGCCCCCCATGCGCAAACAGCATCAAATTCTCCTGCTTTCTGCATTTCAAATCCTTGTACTTCGTGTTCTTTACTTAATGTATGCAATAAATACGAACCTGCTACCCCTAATCCAATTATTGCTATTTTCAAGATAGTTTGAGAATACTCATCTCGGTTTATATGTATAATGTTAAATTGTTATTATAGAGTCGACTTCATAAAGAGATAAAAAGCCATAAACATTTAATCTAATTGATTTGTCCGAAAAAAATAGAAGCGAACTAGAAAAAGCCGCCCAGAAACCTGGAGAAGACGCTCTAAAATTACATCCATTTTATAAAGGTAAAATCGAAACAATGTTGAAATGTTCTATTCGCTCTTTTGATGATTTTGCGATATGGTATTCTCCTGGAGTTGCAGCTCCTTGTAAAGATATTAGTATTAATAAAGAAAAAGTTTTTGAACATACTAACCGGGGAAATTCTGTTGCAATTGTTAGTGATGGCACACGTGTTTTAGGATTAGGTGATATAGGTCCTGAAGCCGGTTTGCCTGTTATGGAAGGCAAAGCTCTACTTTTCAAATATCTAGGTGGAGTTGACGCCGTGCCAATAATGTTGGATACTAAAGATAAAGATGAAATAATTCGATTTTGTAAAGTCATTGCCCCTACATTTGGCGGAATTAATCTTGAGGATATTGAAAGTCCAAAATGTTTTGATATTCTTTCTGAACTTCAACAAACTCTACCTATTCCTGTCTGGCATGACGATCAACAAGGTACTGCACTTGTAGTTATTGCAGGTATGATTAACGCTGCAAAATTTGTCAACAAAAGATTCGATACACTTAAGATTAGTTTAATCGGAAGTGGAGCAGCTAATGTTGCATTAGTCCGACTTCTAGCTAAAGCCGGTGTAGATATTAATAATATTGTTGTAGTTGATAGTCGCGGTATTATTAATCTTAATCGTGAAGATCTCAAGAATAATCCTATAAAATGGAATATTGCTCAAACAACTAATAAATCTCAAACCGCCGGTGGTATAAAAGAGTCTTTACAAGATGTTGATGCATGTATTGCACTGTCTAAACCTGGTCCAGGGGTTATTGAAGGGTCTTGGATTAAAGAAATGTCGGATAGTCCTATTGTCTTTGCATGCGCTAATCCTGTACCTGAAATCTGGCCTTGGGATGCAAAAAATGCAGGAGCTGCGATAGTTGCAACTGGCAGATCTGATTTCCCAAATCAAGTTAATAATTCATTAGGTTTTCCAGGATTATTCAGAGGCGCCCTCGATGTTAGAGCGCTAAAACTTACTGATGGAATGTGTTTGGCAGCCGCATATGAAATTGCTTCTTATGCGGAAAAAACAGGCCTCTCAGAGACTCATATCGTTCCTACGATGGACGCACTTGAATTGTTTGCTCATGAAGCGGCAGCAGTAGCAATGCAAGCTATTGAAGAGGGCGTGGCTCAAATCAAATTAGACAAGTCTGAAGTTTATGAAAATGCCTTAGAAGTCATTACGCGTTCTCGTAATATCACACGTAACCAAATGGATTCAGGATTTATTAAACCTGCACCGTGATTATTTGTTTAATTCGGCAGAAAATAATTTGATAAATTTATTCAGTTTATTATCGGGAATACGAGCTCCACACGCTTTATTGTGACCTCCTCCCATTCCTCCTAGTTCCGGTGTTATCTTAGATACTATCTTTCCCAATTCCGCCCTTGAATCATATCTTGCACGAAATGACATTTCATAATGACCATTTATAGTATTATGTCTATATGCAAATGCTACGGGAACATTTAATTCACCTATAATCATGTTTGCTACCAAACCTATTGTCGGATTACTTGATTCCATACATGCAAAATTCTTGTAAGATTTCGCTTCTTTATTAACCGTCTTCATTATACTCTTCATTCTTTCTGCTTGTTTATTCGCTAGTTCTGGAACATCTTTAATTTCATGCGGAAAACTCAATTCTTGAAATGCATCAACAATCTTATTTCCAAACTGTGGTTTTGCTCCATCATATGCTAATGCATATGCTAACATTGTCGATTCAAGTAATACTAATTGACGATCATAGTTACTAATCAAACTTTTTGCGATTTGTTGATGATCCATATAATCTGTTATTGCTGCATAACAAGCTAATATTGCCGCTTCTTTTGGCACTTTTTTCTTTAATAATTCATATGTTAGTACTCCTGCACATTCTTTTTTAGAATGTATTAATTTCACTTTTGCTTTTAGTATTTTTCTCTTTGTGCTCGGTTTCAAAATATGATGATCTATGTAGGTAAATTTACCTTTTTTTGTTATTCTATTACATTCTTCAATAAATCTCTCTGAAATCGAATCATTCATGCCCAAATCACAAACATACACGTTTGAATTATCTGGAATCTTCTCTAGTGTTTCTATTATCTTATCATAATTTACAAGAAATGTTTTTCCACCATATGCTAATTTCACTATTGACGCGGATGCTATTCCGTCAACATCTTTTCCATGGGAAATACAGTATGTTTTTCTTTCTTCTTTCATTCTTTCCAAAATCCTCTTGTAGTTACATAAACTTTTTCTGCAAAATATATCTTTCTAAATAAGTCCTCTTCATCTGTTTTATTTCTTAATACCCTTGCTGCCGTATCTGGGCCTATTCCATAAGCTGACAGTGTAATTATTGCTTCTTTACCATAATTCTGTATTAATGATGAAACTTTCCATAATTTTCTATAATATATGTTCTCATCACGCGTTAATTTCTTCTTTTTCTGTTTCTTTTTGATAATTTTTCCAATTTCCATATCTGATACGTATGTTCGTGTAACAATTCTTGATCTACATCTTGGACAATTAATATCTACATTCATTAAATTTTTTGGTTTAATCACTGTCTCCCAATTACCACAAGTTAAACACAATAGTCTGTTATTTGTCTCTTCTAATCTCTTTTTTACTAATTCAATAATACTTTTTTCAACAGTTAATGGCAGTGCTGCAAATGTCTTACCATAATCTAATATCGGCCTTGCTATAGCTGAAAACTCTGATACCCTTACATATTTAATTGTAATTATTTCTTGTTTTATTTTCTCCATTATTTCTAATGTATTTTTTAAATCATATTTCTCAAGAATTAATTCTCTCATTATTTCTCTATCTAGTGGCGTATTTTTGAATCTCTCTTTTATAAGACGTGCAGCTCGTTTATCATATTTTGAATCTTTGCTTACAACCCCAAATTTCTTTGCAACATGCCAGGTTTTCCAATTAAGTGGATGAGTTCCTATTACTGCAACTTCTAATATACTCTTAAAATCTATTTCTTGTGTTAGCGTTTCTTTTATGTATTCTTGAGATAATTGACCCTGCGATGATAGTGATATTCTGTACGCATCCGATTTTGAATCTACTAAATAACCATTCTTTGAAGATATTATGGTTGATAGTAGTGTAGATAATGTTTGATTAACTCTAGAACCGAAACATGAATGTATTACCATTGACTTACTTGTAATTGACTGTTCAATTACCAGCATCTTTTCATCTGGAATCATTCCTAAAGTATTTTTTGTATCATCAATAATTTGTTTTTGTTCATCACAAATTCTATTCTCATTATTATCCCCAATTTCTCTTCTCAATATTCCAACTCTCTGTGCAGTTTTATATTCTACGGGTATTAGTTCTCCAATCCAATGAGGCACTCTTGACACCTCTGAGAACATGGGTTCTACATATACTGCCATCTTGTCATCATCAATCGACACTATTCTCCAAGAATTTCCCTTTAGTATGAATGGTTCACCCGGTTCTGCATATTCTCCTACAAATAACTGATCTAATCTTCCTATGATTCTTTTCTTTGAAATATCTATTACCTCAAATTGAACCGAGTCTTGTATTGTTGACAAATTATTATAATAGTATTCATAAATCTTATATCCTCTTCTGATTGTTTTGCCATCAAATCTGACTATCCCTTGATTATTTAACAAATTAATAGACTCGATTATTTCTTCTCTTCCTGTATTTCTAAATGGATGGGCTCTTTTTGTTATCTCAACTACTTTATCTATCTCTATATTTCCATTTTCCATCAACATGCCTGTAATCTGATGGCATAACACATCTAGTGAATTCTCATGAATGCTTATCTCTTCTATATCCTTTTGTTTAACTCTGTCAATCAGCGCTAATGATTCTAATTCGTCATCAATACGATTCGTGAGAATAATTCCGGTCGACGTCTCGCCAGTTCTATGATTACTTCTTCCCATTCTCTGTATTAGTTTAATTGCTTGTCTTGGAGATCCAAATTGCATAACATTATCTATGCTGCCTATGTCTAATCCTAGTTCAAGAGATGACGTACATACCACTAATATCGGTTGTCCGCTTCTCAATTTTGTTTCCGCATCTTCTCTCGCTTCTCTTGATAATGAACCATGATGAATCTCGATTGGGAATTCAGGTTCCTTTGCTTTCAAAATTGAACCTATGGCTTCAGCCTCAACTCTCGTATTAGTAAATAATAATGTTGCTTTATTCGTCTCTCGTAATCTTTTCAGAATAACACGCGCTACTTCAAATAAATCTCCTTTAATGTATTTGATTGCAATATCGTATTCTTTTTTTGTATGATCTAATACCGCAGTTGACTTGTAAGCTTCTCCAGATAGTAGCTGTAATCCGGTGCTCACATTTCCTAACGTCGCTGATAAACCAATTCTTACAATCTTAGTAGGTGTTAATTCTTGTAATCTTTCTAGCGATAGTGTCAAATGCGTTCCTCTTTCATTGCCAATTAATTCATGAAACTCATCGATAATTACATATTTTGTATTTGTCAGTGTCTCCCTTGTAGATTTATTACCAATCATTATACCTAATGTTTCTGGTGTAGTTATCAATACATCTGGGGGTTCTTTGGTCATCTTTTGTTTTTCTGATCTTGTAGTGTCTCCATGTCTAATACTTACTTTTAATCCTTCATCTTCTGCATATTTTATAATTCGTCTAAATATATCTCTATTTAGTGCTTTCAGTGGTGTAATATATACTGCAGATATTTTATTCTTCTTCTTGTGATTAATGCTTCCCATTATTACAGGTATTATTGCAGCTTCTGTTTTTCCTGAACCAGTTGGAGCAATCAGTAAAACATTTTCTTCTTTTACTATTTTAGAATAGGAATTCTTTTGAATATCTGTTAATTTATCAAATCCAATTTTAATATATTTTTCTTCTATAGATTTCTTAAATTCTTGACTAGACATGATAGATATTAGATATCTCTAACATTGCATAAATTCATATCAGTCAGTTTTTGTTGTTAGCTCTGATGCGGTTTTTGACAAATACGCTTGTCTATTTTGAAATCTTTGATTTATTAACTTGATATTCGTAGATAAAAATCATCGCTATCGACAATATAAAAAGTAGAATTAAAAGAGAAGACTGCCAGTTGAAATATTCAGTAATCGACATGTATGATATTACGCTGATTCTACTCATTTAACTTTTACGAGTATTTCAATAATACAGAATTATTATTAGAAAGAAATTACTACCTAATTTTAGTGATGATTGACGCAACGATATTACAATTCTGAACAAATCCGTGCCATTTACGATAAAATGAGCACCAATATTGAGAAATTACGATCTATTAGTTCTACGCCATTGACTCTTTCTGAAAAAATTATTACCGGACATATGAATTATGATTCTATCACAACATACACTACTGGTAAAGACTATATCTTTCTCAAACCTGATCGTGTTGCATTGCAAGACGTTACTGGACAAATGGTTATCTTACAATTCATGCAATCTGGATTAACGGAGGTTTCTATGCCTACTACAGTTCACTGTGATCATCTAATACAAGCCCGTACATCTGCATCTGACGATACTAAACATTCTCTTTATGAAAATAATGAAATCTATCAATTCCTTGAATCATCTTGTCGTAAATACGGCATCGGTTTCTGGAAACCTGGAGCTGGAATAATTCATCAAGTTCTACTTGAAAATTATTCCTTTCCTGGAGGTTTAATGATTGGAACCGATTCACATACTCCTAATGCCGGCGGTTTAGGTATGCTTGCAATCGGCGTTGGTGGAATAGATGCGTCGGAAGTTATGGCTGGTTTCGATTGGGAAGTTCTTCTTCCTAAACGTATAGGCGTACATCTTACAGGAGAACTAAGCGGTTGGTGCTCTGCTAAAGATATAATTCTCTACCTTGCTTCTATTCTTACTGTTTCCGGAGGAACAAATTCTATTATAGAATATTTTGGACCTGGAACAAAATCCATTAGCTGTACTGGTAAATCTACTATTACCAATATGGGTGCTGAATTAGGTGCTACTTCTTCACTATTTCCATTTGACGACTCTATGATAAAATATTTGAAGATTACTAATCGTCAATACATTTCTGATATTGCCGAAAAATATTCGGAGTTACTTTGTTCAGATAGCGACATTGAAAAAAATCCTAATAAATATTTTGATAAAGTTATTGAAATTAATTTATCGGATCTAGAACCCTATGTTGTTGGACCACATACTCCTGATCTTGCCCGACCAATTTCTCAACTCTCTAAAGATGTAATTGATAATGATTATATCGATAATATTGCAGTTGCACTAATTGGCAGTTGCACTAATTCATCTTATGAAGATATGTCTCGTGTTTCTGATATTGCAAAACAAGCACAAAATAATGGAATAACCTCAAAAATTCCACTTTTAGTTACTCCTGGTTCTGAACAAATTCGGGCTACCATTCAAAGAGACGGACAACTTGATAATCTTGAATCTATTGGCGCTACAGTTCTTGCAAACGCTTGCGGACCATGTATTGGTCAATGGAATAGACCTGAAGCCCAAGATATCAGAAATACTATTGTAACCTCTTTTAATAGGAATTTTCCTGGTAGAAACGACGGAAGTCATGAAACCATGAATTTCATTGCTAGTCCTGAAATTGTAGTTGCGCTATCTCTAAGTGGAAGATTATCGTTTAATCCACTGAAAGATTTTCTGGTAGACGATCAAGGTAATGAATTCAAATTAACTCCTCCTGAATCTACTGACATTCCGAAAAATGGTTTCATTTCACCTGAAAATGTTTTCATACCTCCTAGTTCTAATCCTGAAGTTGATGTTACCATCTCTCCTGACAGCAAAAGATTACAACTCTTAGAACCATTTTCTAGTTGGAATGCAAAAAAGTATTCTAACATTACAATTCTTGCTAAAGTAAATGGAAAATGCACTACTGATCATATATCTCCTGCTGGTTACTGGTTACGTTATAGAGGCCATATTGATAATATTAGTAATAATCTACTACTCGGTGCTTCTAACTCTTTTACTAAAAATATTGGAACTGGAATTAATAATCTAACTAATGACGTTGGTAAATTCGCTGAAATAGCTCGTTCATACAAGTCCCACGATATTCCTTGGTTAATTATTGGCGACCATAATTATGGCGAAGGTAGTAGTCGTGAGCATGCTGCAATGTCTCCTCGACATCTAGGATGTGTTGTCGTTATTGCTAAAAGCTTTGCACGTATTCATGAAACAAACTTAAAGAAACAAGGTGTTCTTGCATTGACCTTTAACGACGAAACAGATTATGATAAAATCAAACAATCTGACAAGATAACTGTTAAAGACCTGGATAATTTTTCTGAGAATAAAACATTAGTTGGAATTATTAATCATGATGATGATACTAGCGAAGAAATTATTTTAATTCATTCATATAGTAATTCCCAAATTGAATGGTTTAAACAAGGTTCTGCGCTGAACGTTTTACGTTCACGGGTCTAATAATTCAGTTTCTGTTAAAGTTAAAAATTCCTTCATCTTCTTTATTAGAAAATCTCTATGCTCTTTACTCGATAAATCTAATTTAAATTCATTCATTACTTTCATCTGCATATCGCTCTCCCATTCCAAAAAACATTCATTACAAACTGATTCTTGAATTTCCACGCCTAATTTCCCCTTAAAATTCATTACTTCGATGGATTCTTTACTCATTTTACACTTCATGCAATCTATCATTATATTATAAAATACCTTATTATCAAAAAAGTCTTGTTGTATATAATTATATATTCTTGAAATACGAAAAGAACTTGTGACTGTTTCTAGGAATAAATTCAAAAAAACACTTGGCTCATTCGCTACTGGCGTTACAATTGTAACTACTTGTCTTAATAATAAGCATCATGGACTTACCGTAAATGCATTTTCCTCTTTATCAATGGACCCCCCACTAGTTCTTATTTGTATAGATAAAAAAACTGAATCTAATAGAATTCTTAAACAAAGTAAAATTTTTGCTATTAACATACTTAATAAAAAACAGAAAAATCTTAGTAAAATATTTTCTGATCAAAATAACAAAAACCGATTTTATGGTGTAAAAACTACAACCAAGATAACCGGTTCTCCAATTATTGTAAATTCTTTGGGTTATATTGATTGTACTGTGGAAAAAATTATTCCTGCAGGCGATCATAATATATTCGTTGGAAAAATCAAAATATTAAATAGTAAAAATCTTGATCCATTAATCTATCACCGTGGCAATTATCTGGTCTAAATCATTATCAAAACGCATTGCTGTATGTGGCAGTAATGTACTTACATCTCAATCTGTTATCAATATTGCAGAAAATCTTGGTTCAGAAATCGGAAAACACCATGGAATTCTTTTGTGCGGTGGTATGGGTGGTGTAATGGAATTTGTTTCTCGTGGAGTAAAAAAATTTAATGGTATTGCTGTAGGGATACTACCAAATGAAAATAAATCTGACGCTAATCCATATACTGATATAATTATTAATACGTCTCTTGGTAAAATAAGAAATTTTTTTGTTGTAAGTATGGCCGATGTTGTAATAGGAATTGCTGGAAGTTGGGGCACTCTGTCTGAACTTTCGATGGCTATGAATCTTAATAAAAAAGTTATTCTTTTAGCGAATACTGGTGGTGTGGTTGATTTATTGATTAATTCTAAATCTCAAATGCCCTCTTGCACTTTTTTTATTGCCAAAGATGCAAACTCTGCAATTAGTGAAGCATTTTCTTCTAATTAATAAAAAAAGTAGTTTACTAGAGCTCGAAATTTAGTGAATATATATATTCGAATAATTGATAATATGTACATGCACTTAATGACTAATCATAAATTCAGTACTTTGATTATTTTGATATTTCTCTCAGTGGTTCTTTTACCTGCATCCTATGCTCAAGCCCCTGCGGTCCTAACAAATTTCACCGTTCTTGATCCAAATGGTAATGACGTCACTGATGAATTTCTTGTTGCAGGTGGTTCTTATACTATTAATTTTGAAATAGAAATTGGTGCTACATTATCTGATAATATTTTATTAACAACCAGTATGGAAAAATTTGGAAATTCTTTTTGGACTCTTAATAATAACTATCCAGGTGTAGATACTTCTATCTGGACTCCTGGTTCTCCATCAATTACATTTCAAGCAGTTGAAGGAACTGCCCAATTTACTTTATATGGAAAAATTCCTGAATCAATAACTGAAAAAGATGTAATTGATATGGATAAAACCGTTCATGCTCTTGAACTTGTCCCTCTACTCGTGATGTCTCTTGATTCTATGGAAATTCTTGACGAACGTACATATACGATTACCGATCAAACAATTATTTCTTATGATGCACTTTTACAATCTAAATTAGAAAAACTAGATTCAATATCTATGGAAGGAAAATATAATTTTCTCGCTCTTGAAATAGTTTCAGAAGCGGAATATCTTACTACTTTTGGATTATACGACGATGCAATACAACTTCTTAACACCATCCCTGATTCAGATTATCCTGCACCACCTAGTACAACTACATTATTTATTATTGCAAGTGCTATACTTGGTATTACAACTATTGCATTTGCTTTATTATTTGTTCGAACTAGATCTTCTAGTTCTTATCTGTCTTCAAGTGTTTCTGAAAAAGCAGACAAATTGGATCTTTTACTAATTAAAGCATCTCGAATCGATAAATCTCTATCTGACGATCTTGAAACAATTAAAAGGGAGCTTAAAGAATTAATATAGTGATTACTTTGCCTTCAGATTATACTAGTTCCATACAAATTGTTGGCCTCGGAGGCACAGGTGCAAATGTAATTGAAACATTTATACAAAATCACGATACTTTACTTCCCCTATTGAAAATCGACGGAATCAAAATTTCACTGCTTGCATTAGATGTTGCAGATCATGATATACGTAGTCTTGATATGGCTTACAAGAATCTATCTGAAAACCTAAAAACCAATGGAATTCCTGCTGATAAAATACATCTTGTAAGTAAAACTATGAAATTCCCTACTCCGGAATCAATGTTTGATTTTATTAAAGCCTATCCAGATTTTCTTGAACGTGAAGGTGCAGTTGTACCTGAACATTATACACCTTGGCTCTCTTCGTCTATGGAAATTCCTCCGCTTGCTGGAGGAGTTGGAAGAAAACGCGCTTTATCTAAAGCGATTTATGGATTGAATTATCATCATCTCAAACTTGTCGACGGTTATATGGATAAATTTAAAGAACAGGTCTTTACGTCTACTATTCAGCCAATTATCTTTTTGGTTTATGGCCTTGGTGGCGGTTCAGGCAGTGGTACTGCATTAGACTTTGCAAGACATCTGAGAAAAAAAATAGGTAGTGGAATACCAATTATTGGATTGGCCATTCTCCCTTGTAGCGGTGACGACCCTCCTGCTAAAGGCGCTTCTTGTTATTCTTCTCTTCTTGAACATGAATATGCTATCGATCGATCTCTAAATCATAATATTGTTAGCGCTTATGGAGAACCATATAAAAATCCGTTTACGGCTTTTCTTATGATGTCTCTTGGTCCTGCTTATAGTAGAACTGGAAGTGTACTTGACGCTCGTAAGTTAGTCGATGAGGCTATAGTTGATATATTGATGAAATCTCTGAATTTTGACTTGGCAGATCTATTCAGTAATATCGGTTCTAATGTAGATTTAGGCGGAAAATGGGTCAATGTAATTTCTACACTGAAAGTTTCTTATCCAGTTGCTGAATTTATTGAACTCACTAAAATATATCTTGATAAATTAGACCGTTTACGTGAACTAAGAAAAGAAAAATTAGAAATTTACTCAGGAAATGAACAATCTAAAGGACTCATCGATGTAATGAATTCATCGTACGATGAATTAAAAGCAGTATATCGAGGCATCTCTATCGAGAAAAATACCTATGATGAATCAAGATTTGAAGAAAACGTTCAAAGCTTCCTTGGAGAGGGGATTTCTATGGAGGCCGAATTACTCATGCATATTCGTGGAGCAGAAACTTCTACACGTACTTTAGTAGGTGACTTGTCCAGATCCGTTTTATCAATAGGATTGGATGCTGCAGATGGCACTGTAGAAGCTAGGATAAGAACTCTATCAGAAGAACTAGTATCCCTTAGTAGTAACTTATCTCAAAATTATAATACTTTACAAGATAAAGTTAAGCAATTAACCGAAGACTTACGCAACACATTGCCTAGTGCTCAAAAACTTACTCCAAGACAAAATCAAATTATTACTGATACTATCAATCTAGTTGAACTTATTGATCAATATCTTACTGGTTTACAATTATATCTTAATATCAGTAATCTTGCGGATAAACTTAATAAAACACTTGACAAATCAGAAAAAACTGAACTACATAAACGAATGAAAATTGCAGTAGAACGAATTAGTAATCCTGAACTTATCATAAACTTTGCACTTCTGTCTTCTTTACTGTCTCCTACTGAAACTGAAGTTAAGACTCTTGATGCACGACTTGGTGATTGCCAAGTTATGAAAAGACTAACAACTGAAAGAACAGAGGAACTAAAAGTTGAAGAAGAAAACCTTACAATTAAAAAACGTAGTCGTGAACAAGAAAAAGTCAGAGTAGGCGGACAAGCAAAGAAAATTAGATTTGGATTTCTAGGTCCAAAAAAGAAGTATATGCAAGGTAAAGCATCAGATCTCGAGCATGAATTAAATATTATAAATTCTCAACTCACTGCGATTACTGAAGAACGTCAAACTATCCAGTCAAAACTTTCTGCATATCAAAATATTGAAAGAAAATTCGAAGTAGCCTCTTCATATAGAAAATTATTAACTGGAGCTTCTATTCTTCAAAATACCTATTACGAGAAAATGAATGAGTCTATGCGAGATCGCGGTTATTATGATCGTGTTGCTGAATTAACTGAAGGCGAACAACTAAAAATTATGCAACGTATACTTCTGGAAGATGAAGCCTCTCTTACACAAGAGAATATGCTCAACGAAATTATTGATAGACAACATCTTAAGGAATATCTCTCTGGAGCCCTTGGTATATTCAGAATTCCTGCTACAATGGGTCTAACTGCTGAATACAGAACTGATTATCTGTGGTTTACTGTAGTAAGTCCTCGTGGTTTATGGGATAAAGACCTGAGTGATGAAGCTAAGACTATGTTATCTGGTTATGTAAAACAAGACGCTTCCAAAAGTATTTACATACGCGAAGTTGATTCAACTGATCCTTGGACTATGAGATTTCTAATTATTGCTGCAAAAGCTAGTGTCAAAGATCTAGAAACATTCAAAGAAATGGATATCCTGTATAATCAAACTACTCGAGGGGAAAGACTCCTATCTCATTCCTATTTGTTAGAACAAGGTGTTCATGTAGCTCCTGGTCATGAACTTAAAAGCACTAAACGGATTGAGGATACCAGTTCATAATTCTCTGATATTTTGGAGATAAAGATTGTCTAAATTAATCAATTCTTCTGTAATTGATAAAGTTGGATTCCGACCATCTTCTGATATCGATAATGCTATTGAACGAGAACACCAATATCGTAAAAATCTAAAAAAGATTCTATTTGCTAGTTCAATCTTCTTATTTAGTCTAATTATTCTATACGTTGTTCCATTATATCCAATTCCTATTGTATTTCTTATTTCAATTCTTTCTGCTTTTATTGGATTCAGGTCAATAACTTCTGGATTTCTAATCTCATTTATTCTGTTTATTCCTGCGTATCTTTATCAAACATCAATACCTTTTTGGTGGTTATTACTTAGTTTCTTCGTTATCGGCGTCTTTATTGCTAAAGCATTAAATGACTCAGATAATATTTTCACTCTAATATTTGGTTTAACTGCTGGAACTTTATTCTTAACTCCATATTATTTTATTTCAATACCTCTTATGCTTGTTTATGCTGTAATTAAAAAAACTAATAACCTCTCAAAAAATATCGGACTTTTATTTTCATTCCTAATTATATTTATTCCATTTAATGCACTTGGATTAGCAGAAACATTATCAATTAATCTCAATACTAGGCCACAGGCAATATATTCTCTTATATCTGATTCTACTATGCCTATGTTCTCACAAATTGTTTATGAAACTAGTCCTAGGTTGTTGTCTTTTAATGAATTTGCTCTTAGTGAATCTCTTTCCGGTTTATTTTCTCTACAAAATAACCTCTTTAATTCATATCTGTTTGTTCTAATCGATAATCTTGTTCTGTTATTTATTCCAATTCTTTTGATTCTGTCTCTTTCTTTTATATCTATTCTAGATAAACTATGGCCGTGGATGGATGAACGTGGTATTGAATTAAGTATATTGCCCAGTTATTCTTATGTAATTACTCTTATTGTTGGCACACTGTTCTTTATTGTTCCTTTACAAGCCATGCAAATTCCTTTTGACTATTCTACTGGTTTTAACTCATCTAATTCATTCAAATCTATTCTTGCCGCGGGTACAATTGGTGTTGCAATATCATTATCCTCTATCAATCTTTCTAGAAGATCAAAAGGTGCCGAACTCACTGAATTAGTTAAAGAACAATGCAATAATTATCTCAATAGTATTGATAATTCTGGTTCACAACTAGAGGAAATTCAGGAAATATGCCCTGGTATTGATATTAGTGATGCAATAACCTCTCTTGGCGAATTCAAAGAAGAACTTTCTATTACTCTTGATGGATTATCCACACTCTCTTATTCAGGACTCAAAGAAAAATCTGAAAAAATTCACGTTTTCTCTGATTCTCAAATGTCTGGAAATGATTCATTACACCTTAAGGTCATCAATTTTCATAATGATCAACTTGATAAATGTCAAGATATTGTAACTAAGCTTGAAAAACTTGGTATTACTAATCTTCCATCTATAAACTCTGACCATTTATCTTATAGTTCTGACATTGCATTTGACGACGTTTTAAATAATCAACGTGAATTAAACGACTATTTTCTGGAAGTATCTCAGAATACTATTCGTGTTGCAGAAAATCTTGTTACTGTTGTACAAAAAGAATTTGATTCTACGCTGGAATTCACTTCTATTTCTATTAGTGAAAACTTCATTCTACAAGGAAAAGGCTCACAAGCTTTAGATGCTCTTCTTATTACAATTGCTTCGCTTCATAAACGCTATAATCCACTAATGAACAAAACTATTACGAGTCTTAAACGTTTAATTGAACGTTCATTAAAAATGCACGAATATAATGTAATTCCATTGAATGAATCTCTGGGTCAAACCCCGACCGACATTGAAACTATTGATGTTGCTAAACAGATTCAGATCCATTATGAGCAACTTTCTACCTTTAATGGAATTCTATATCTGCCTGATGTTATGTCTATGTTACAATTTCTTGAAACAGGTACACATACTGTTATTGGCGAATTATTACGATTATTGAGAGAATTTGAAAAACGCAATGACACACGTGTTCCTTTAGATTTTCAATGGGGTAAAGATACACAACTGATTTCTGAAATCGAATCTTCTCTCAGACGACTTGACGATCAGGCACAAACTGATTTGTCAGATAGATTGTCAAATATCGAATATGGCATAAAAATTATTGAAAATGAAGCCACTACGCTCAAGAAATACCTAATTATGAATGAATTTATCTTAAATTATGTTAATATTGAACCATTGATCTCTTCATTAATTAGTATCGAAGGGAAAGTTATTCCTAGGCAATTGCCTGTAAAGAGTAAATACGCGGTACAGTATTTGCAACTATTTGCTTATGGTAAATCCAATGTTACATTCGACACATCTAAAAATACATTATTGAAAAATAAATAACCCTAATTTAACAAACTTACTTTCTTCAAAGAATCTTTCAACAACTCTTGCAATCTATCAGTAGTTTCATCTATTAATTGCTCAATTGTATCATTACTTTCTCTGAGTGTTTTTGTCGAATATTTTGTTTTATCAAATAATTGATCTGAAAAATGCCCATTCACTATTGGAATGTATTTAATTACATTTGCTTTAGATGATTTCTTCTCTTCATCCATGTTCATGTTCTCAAAATAATATGATTCAAATATTGCAACCGTAAAGAGATAAAAAAATTGTAAGTTCTCCCAACTTGGTTTCATGACTGAACTAATTTCCCTCCATTCACTATATGGTAAAGGACTTTGTAACGACTCGCCTAATGTTTTTATCAACACTCTGATTGAATTCACTATCGTTAAATCATCTCTACTTTTAATTGACGTTATAATATTTTTTGCATCACCATTGATATTCACTTTATTATTCTCTAATTCTGCTACTATTTCTTTGAAATCTTCCACCTTTCTATCAACTTCATCCCAATTATTGTCTATTGTTTCTTTCATAATTATGAATAACAAACTAATTGCAGTCCATAATTCTAATGAAATATCATAAACATAGGTTGAATAATTTGCTAGATTGATTCTCTGATCCATCTCATCCTTTTTCCCTTCTTCAATATCAAGAATTAATCGATCTATTGTATTATTAATTTTATCACTAATTTCATTCGCCTCAACTGGCGTATCTAAAATAAATTTTACTGTAATGCCTTTTTCTCTATCTGTAATTAAAATTTTCGAATAACCTTCTTTTTCGATTTTGTTTATTGATTCAATTATCGTCTGAAACTCAGTTTCATATTTTTTTGATATTAAACCAACTTTTTTCTGAAATAAAATTTTATTCCCTGTTACCATTAAACGACCTTTTATATTCCTGTTACTCTGTTCCAGTATTACTGATTTATATTCAATATCTTTGTCTTGTCGTTTCATATATCTTACTATTAATTAATAATTAATAGGAATTATGCCTATCTGACCCAATTATTTTTATTCTTTTATATGATATACATTATTATGGCTCGTCCTACATCTAGAAATCTTTCTTACAATTCTTTTATTTTATGCCCTGACGATCACAAGAATGTTCGTGGTTTAGAAGAATGCGCAACTTGTAATCTTCCTTTAATCAATTTTAAAAAAGAACTTTCACTTTTGATCGATAATCTTAATTCGGTTAAAGTCAAAAATCTTCATAAAGTAATTAACTTTGGTATTGGGGATTTTGGCTCACAGACGCTTCTTTCATTTAAAAATTCTATTCATCCTGAACGATTAAATCATTTATTAGTTGATTTTATTGATTCTGAAAAAAATTCTTTTGATTCAACTGAATCTACTTCTATCGATTCTAATTATTATCTAATCGATAAAGATTATGATTCTAATATCAATACTTGGAGTGAATTTGAAAATACCTTTTCTGAATTTGATAAATTTGAAGATAAAATTCGTCGGGTTGGCATTAATAATAATATTGATGAACAGACTGCTATTATTACTGGGTCAATCGGAGAAACACTAGTTTCAGGACTTACCCTTCCCTTAATTAAAAAGATCAAACACATTAATCCTAAATCTTCACGAATAGTTCTTGCTTCCCTCCCATCTAATAATGACACTGATCAAGTACAATTCAATGCGTATTGTGGCATTTCTCGTTTAGTAAAAAATCAAAAGACTTCGGGCGATATGCTTATTGTTTTACAAGGTGATGCACTTAGCAAAATGATTGGAATAGACCGTTCAGGTAAAAAATTAGGATGTGACATCTTAGTTCCAAGAATTCTTAGTTTGTTAACTAGTAATGGACATGCAATAAATAGTCTTGGTAAAATTGCAAAGTCTCTCAAAGTTCTAGCTTTCTCACCGGTCTATGTTTATGGTCGAAGTTATGAAATCTATGACAATTTAAAAAATATACTAGACGACGCAGCATATTTTCCGCTTTCTCCCTTCCAGTACGAATCTATCATATTGAATATTGCTGTTATTCGTGTTCCTGAATCTGTTCTTAATACTGTATCTGCTAAGCGTCTAGAAGATGATTATAATGCATGGAATCGAAAACGTTTTCCTTCCTTGAAAGAATCTCTGATTCAAATCGTTCCTGTTAAAGAGAATTCTGATAGGTTGGACGTATTATTACTTCTTGGAGGTGCTAAATTAGAAAACATAGTTGAAACAGTTAAACCTGGTTATGATCGTTTTAAAGAATATATTAAAGAACTTGATTTGTGGAATGAATTCCAAATTAGTGAAGACGACCTTAAAAAACTTGAGAATGCAATCACTACATACGATCGAAATCTCAATAAGTTGTTAAAATCTAATTAAAATGAATTAGTATTCTTGTTGTTATATTCCGGTAAAATTCTTGCAAACGCTTTTTCTATACTGTATGCTACAACTAGAATCACAGTAAATATAATAGCTATAAAGAATACTATCATAGTGTCTGAACGATAAAGATTGATTTCTACATCTATATCTCTATTTGTGATTCTCTCTGAAATAATTTCTTGCTCTCCTCTATACTCTACAATAAAATCATAGTTTCCTGGAATTAGTCTAGTAAACATTCCTTCGTTACTTGTTTGCGTCCTATTCATAAATTCTCCTATCATGGTGATATCCGCATTTCTAATTATCTGATTGAATGGGTCTCTTAGCTCAAAATTCATACTATAAGAAGCAAAGTATAACGTTATTATATTCTCATTTTGATTCTGCAGGTCATCTATTATGATTGTTATTACTACTCCATCATCAATTATCTCTACTGGAGATTCTATTCCATTAATGATCGCTACAATACTTGATGATTCGGATTCCATCTTTGAAAGTATTCCATCTGAAAATTTTAGTATGATTAATTCATCAATATCTGAATGACTAATTGTTGTTATACGAATTGCATTTAATCTTTTTTGTTCTAAATGTTCTACTACTGACGAAGTTGATAAAATTTCAATCGGTTGATCATCAAACCCTAGTAAGTCGAATTCCGCAATTATGAAATCTTCTCCCAATGCTACCAATTTAAAGTCAGACGAAGTCTTTGAAATTAATGCAGATTTAATTGACTTTGTTTGCGGTTCAAAATTAATTACTCGCATTCCGTTAATTTCAAATTCTTTTCCTAATTCTCCATTGATTCTCATTATTATGTATTCTAAATCTACCCCCTCAGACAACAAAATTAACTTAATTTGCCTATTATTGTTCAAAGGCACATCTTTATCAAGCCATTTGTAATTACTCAATGTTCCATTTGCAATAAAATTCCCATTTGAATCTCTTACTTCTATCTCAACATCTCCATCTACAAATAAGATTGAGCCAAGTCTTGTTGGCGATTCTGTACCTCTATACTCGTCAGATACATCTACATTGCAAATAGTTATACAATCATAAATCATGGCTGCCAATATTCCTCCGTTTTCAGGAATATCTGAATATCTTTGTCTATATGACCTGCCTTCCTCCACATTTATTGGTCTTACAATTTCAGTCTCTATGACATTATTTATGGGATCAATGACCACCCATTGTTCATCTAATTTTGCTTCAATCCATGTATTTATTAAAGCACTAGCTTGGATATCATCTCCAGAAGTCCCCATCACTCCGATTACCGGTCTTACTTCCACATCTATTGATCTTAACAAACTTCCCATTAAAATCTGATAAGTTCTAGAATCACCGCTTATCTTTTCTTCACTATTAATACATCCAATTATGCCAAAATCTTCTATCATCATTGCCGCACTCATTGGAACATCTGTAGATATTTGTATTTTATTTGATACAAATTGCAATATTGCTTTAGCTTTCTGTAATTCTGATTCATCTTCTCCGACTCTTGATTGTTCTAAGATCTCTGATGAACAAATCTTTACTTTCTCATTTGGAATCATCCACTGGTCAATTTGCTGTAAATATTTCGAACTTAGTGCTCTTCCTATATTTGTTATTTCTCTTTTATCATTGATGGTGAAAATCTTAAACTCTTTCTTAAACTTATTGTCCTGACTTCCGGTTTTCTCTAATGTAATGTCTATTGAACCACTACCGGCTTTAGTATAATTCATAGTAATTGCAAATAACTTGCTCTCTCCTGGAGCAAGGTATATTTCTTGTTGATCAGGTCCTATTATTAATCCATTAATGCTTGTCGAAGTTTTTATTATTACATACCCTCCTCTTAGTTCTGTATTCACTAATTCCACCCATGCCTGTGAACCCTCTCCTTCAAATCCATTATCTGGCATTCTTACTGATTCTATATTCACCATTGGAAGCAAATCGTACTGAACCCTAATAGTCAATGGTTCATTAACGGCGATAGTTGTCGGATTAGTAGTCCTTGTTATATCGAAACTGCTTCCTGTTATCGTCCATTGCATGAATCCATATTCGTCAGCTTTCTTTGTTGTTTCAAGTAATAGTTCTGTTCCACTATCTATCCATTGTTCATTAAACGTTGTTATTATATCTGCAATAAAAGACGGTTCAATTATTTTTGTTATTTTATACTGTAAAATGTAATCTGCATAAATTAATTTTGGTCCATCAACTAGTAATTCTATATTCCTGTCGTTTGATTCAATTGAACCACTCCATTTATCAAATCTATACCTAGATTCATCTTCTATCACGATTAGTATCTCGTCAGTATTCAATCCAATTAATGCATTCTCTTTATGCCAACCTGAACCTTCTATGTCTAGTAAACCAATCATACTTCCTAATGGAGTTGACCTGATGTTTATGTAATGTTGCTTATCAAATTCTGCAATCACTGTTAATGGAGCATTAATTTCTATAGTTTTTTCTAAAGTATTCGTCTGATCATTCCATCCCGTAAAAATATACCTTGTTCCTTCTGTTTCATCAATAATGTCCAGTGTAATCTTTACCGTTAATTCACTATTTTCCCTCAAATATTTTGTGACAGGAAGTTGTTCTGGTTGTGTTATTACACCATCAATCACTATTGTTGCTATCCTGCTTCCATCATTTTTACTGTCTGAATCAATTACAATCTCGAATAGTTCTAATATCTGTAACCATGCCGTTGTTGTAGTCTCAGAAGTTAATGACGTTGCTGTAATAACTATCGGTAATTTATCTATAGGTTCTGTTGCCGACGTTGTTGTTACAAGTAAAGAAATTTGTTTTGATTCTCCACTACTCAATGAAACAGAACTTGGTGAAAATTCAACATCCATATTTGGTTTGTCATCTATGTTGGTACTTAATTGTACAGTACCATCAAAACCTCCTATAGACGTCAACACCATATCTATCTTTATAATATCTCCTTGCCAAGTAATGATCTCATTTTGCGATTCACTAATGGATAAAGTAAATTCTGCTTTAGGAATATTGATTCCTATAGATACATCTGCAGTTAATCCACCCGATCTTCCTTTTATTACAATTGTTGTATCACCTGATTGAACATTGTCTGAAACAAATATTGTAACTGTAGTAGATAATGCTCCATTTGCTTCAGGTATGAGACTAACTTCCGAAAATGATACTGTAAATCCCGATACTACATCCTCGTAAGACAGTTCTACTGGTGAACTGAATCCATCTGTAGATGTAATCGTTAATGTTACTGCTTTTGAGTCACCTGCATTAATTTGTTCTTGTGCAGGCGTGATAGACATTACAAAACCACCTTTTACGGGTATCTGTGTTGTAAGTTCACCCGCGACATAATTGGTCTTTACTGCTGAGACTCGAATTGAAAGAGTCTCCTTTGTTCTCGTAGTAAAAGTAGCAGAAACCTTTCCATCAGAACTTGTTGTGAGAGTTGTAAATGTTCCGCCATCCGCAAACGTTCCATTTCCAGCCATTCGGTTGAATGTTACTGATGCGTCATTTACTGGATTACCTGATGCGTCAGTAATGGTAGCTGTTATAAATGTAGGTTGAAAAACAATTGCAGGATTGGGACTAACTTCTAAACCTATTGACAATGGATTTGATTCTATCTTTACTTTGAATGTTACAGTGTGTTGCAAGTCACCAATTTTTGCTACCACGTCAACGAAAACTCCTTCTCCATTTGATTCTGCATTACTATTTACTGTTATTCTTGCCGTTGCAAATGCCGTTCCACCCTCTGGAACATTCACAACATCGTCCACGTATGTTATAGTTGCTCCTGACATAGATGTAGACAATAGTTGAACACTGCCTGAAAATTTTGTATCGAGATTATTGTTTACATCATCTTTTTTAGAACTTATAGTTATTGACACATCCTTTTGCTCGCCAGGTCTAACTGATACTATTGTCGGAGAAGATGTTATCTCAAAATCCGAAATGAATAATGTTATAGTTCTTTGCGCATAATCTGTTGAATTATTACTATTTATTGCCTTGATTGTTATCTGATAGCTACCACTCAATGCTGAAAGCTGCGGTGAAAGAGTTAAAGTAGAATTTTTCCCAGTAGTTCCCTGCCAGCCGGTTATTGAAGTTGAAGTGAAAGAATAACTCAATCCACTAGGATTGCCCTCGATCTCAAGAGCCACAGTTCCATCGAATGCAGTATTCTGTTTAGGTAAATCTATTCTAATTGTTTTGTTATTACCTTTAGGAATTGCAATCTCTGTAATTGTAGCTGTATCATCTACTGTCTTTATATTGATATTGAAATTATTGCTATTGTCTACATCTTCAGCAAAAGCAGTAGGAATTAAAAATAAACTAATAACAACCGCTAAACAACAAATTAAGATACTTCTCATTGATATATTTCTACACTATAATTATATTAATTCTTTAATGAAGTCGACGACACTTTCTTTCTTAACAAGTTCTTCTTTACCTGTTTTCATGTCTTTAACTCGATATTTCCCATCTGCAAGTTCATTTTCTCCAATTATTATTGCAATATTTGCATTATTGGCGGCGGCAAACTTTAGACCCCTCTTAATATCTTCATTATCTAATTGCCTATATGTTGTAGGTATGTCATTGTCACGTAATATGTCGATCAAATCATCTTCCCCTTCTTCTAACAATGATATTATTGATATCAAATTATTTGCCTTTTCTTGATTCTCATCTATTGATTCCATTGTTCTTTCTATACCTCCTGCTATTCCTATTGCCGACAAATTATCTGGACCAGAAAAACTCTTAATCAAACGAGTATATTCGCCTCCTCCTGCTATGGAACCAATTTCTTTATTGTTTAAATCCACAATCTCAAACACATATCCATCATAATAATCCATACCCCTTACTAATCCCAAATCGAATTCTACGTTCTTTATTTTTGATTCAAATAATTTGAAATGACTTTGAATCACGTCAGATATTTCTTCTATATCCTTGTCAATCATTCCTATTTCTTGTAACACTAATGCATATTCTTGTTTCAGTATATTTACATCACTAGATTTAATCTTTCCAAATTTCACTAATATCTTCGCTTTCTCTTCTTCTAATCCAAGTTCAATTGCTTCATCCACTATTTGTTTTTCTGTTTTTTTCTCAATCTTGTCTAGTAATCTCAATATTGTAGTTACTTTTTGTTGTTTATTACTCTCTGGCTGTTCTAACTTGCCATATAATAATGCATTAACAAAACTTTCTGCTAATTCTCTATGCCCCAATCTTATTTTAAAATTTCCTATTCCAATCTTGTCAAATAATGATGTTGAAAACTTGAGCAGTTCTAAAACATGATTCCTTGGATTATCTTTTATAGTATAATAAATTTCTGCATTCCATTGATGGAACCATCTATATCTTCCTTTTTGCGGTTCATCATATCTGAACATGTCTCCAAAAGTACCTACTCTAAATGGCCTTCGTAAATCTTTTTTCCCAGTTATATGACGTGTTATTCCTACAGTTAGATCAAATCTTAAACCTAGATCCCTTCCTTTCTTGTCTTTAAAATGATAGATTTCCTCCTTTATTCCTGGTCCACTCTTTACTTCTAAAGTCGAAAGCATCTCTATTGGAGATGGCATGAATCTTTTAAAACCAAATATTCTACATGTCTCATTGAATGCATTTCTTACCTTCTCAATTTTAGCATATTCATTTTCTTCTATGTCCCTCATTCCTCTTGGTAATCTAAAGCTCAAATTTTATCCTTTTTCCTAGTCTTCTTGTATGATATATATAACACTAAATAACTATTTATTGAAGAGTGAGGGAAATTGCTTATGTCGCAAGAAGATTCCTACGCTAAACCTAATAAAACTCTTGATATGAAAGGACTACTTTGCCCTGAACCGGTTTTTAGAACAAGACAAACTATTAAAGAAATGAACATTGACGAAATTCTCGAAGTATTTGCAGACGACCCAGTAGCTGAAGAAGATATCAAATCATGGATAAATAAGTCAGAAAATGAATTACTTTTCTTTAATAAAGACGATAAATTACTTAAATTTTTAATTCGCAAGGTTAAATAATGTACATCTTGCAATTATCTTAAGATATGTCAAAACACGAAGTTGTTATACGAGTCGGAGGTGCTGCAGGAGATGGTATTGCTTCTACTGGTGAATCATTTGCAAAAATCTGTTCACGAAGTGGATTACATCTTCTTGCCTATAATAGCTATCAATCAGTTATTCGTGGAGGATTCATATATCTTCAGCTTCGAGCAGGGAGAGATAAGATACTTTCTCATGGAAATAAAGTCGATTTCCTCATTGCTCTAAATCCATTGGAATTCCAACGTAACATTGTCGACGTAGTTTCTGGCGGGGCTGTTTTGTATAATAGTGATAAAATTAAACCTGATCCTGATAAAGTACCGAAGGGTGTAACCCTCTGCCCATTACCTGTCAATGAGATTCTTAAAGATATAGGACGAAATCCTATACTCCAAAATACTGTCGCTCTTAGTTCACTTGTTCAACTACTTGATCTTGACGTTAATGTTATGAATGCCGTTATTCGTGATTATTTTGGCAAAAAGAAACAATCAGTCATGGAAATCAATCTTAAAGTCATCGAAGCAGGTTATGAATATTCCAAATCAAATCTTCCTGATTTCGACTTCGATTTAAATCCTGATTATAATACAAAACGACCGGTGCTTACTGGAAATCAAGCACTTGGATTTGGTTCTATCCTTGCTGGCTGTAAATTCTATTGCGCATATCCTATGACTCCCGCCTCTTCAATTTTGCATTACCTAATTGCCCAATCTAAAAAGTCTGGCATGGTTGTTAAACAAGCTGAAGATGAAATTTCTGTCATTAACATGGCAATTGGTGCTTCTTTTGCAGGCGTTCGTTCTATGGTTGGAACATCTGGTGGCGGTTTTGCACTAATGACCGAAGCTATCGGTCTAGCAGGACAAACTGAAACTCCTATTGTAATTATTAATTCTATGCGTGGCGGTCCTTCTACGGGCCTACCTACCAAAACTGAACAAGGCGATCTGTTTCAAGCTATTGGCGCTTCACAAGGTGATTTTCCTAAAGTTATAATTGCACCATCTACTATTGAGGATTGTTTTTATTCAACAATTGAAGCATTTAATCTAGCCGATCAGTTCCAAATTCCTGTTATTATTCTTTCTGATCTATTTCTGTCCGAACATATGGAATCAATAGGTAATCTTGACTTTAATTCTACTATTGAACGTGGAGAAATTGTAACTTCAAATGATTCTGATAAACTTTATAGACGATTCCAATACACCGATACTGGGGTGTCTCCTCGCGCATTCCCTGGTACTTCTGGTACTGTGTTTCAAGCTTCTAGTGACGAACATGATGATTATGGAAATATAATTAGCGATGTATTCACTGATTCCGAAACACGTATAAAAATTATGCTTAAACGTATGAGAAAAATGAAATTCATCGCGGAACAACTTCCGGCTGCAAAATTAGAAGGACCTGCAGATGCAGATCTTACAATTGTTAGCTGGGGTTCTACTTATAATGTTGTTCATGAGGCGATACAAATTCTTCAAAACAATTCTAAAAGTGTCAATCATCTTCATATTAAATATTTGATTCCTTTACAAAAAGGAATTAAGGAAATTCTTTCTAATAGTAAAGACACTCTTATTATAGAAGCAAATTATACTGGCCAATTGTCTAAATTGATCTCTATGGAAACCGGCTTCCAAATTAATCACACTCTTTTTAAATATGACGGAGAGCCTTTTTATCCCAATCAGATTATAGATAAAGTTGAGGACTTGATTTAGTTGGTAGTTGAACCTGTTAAACTTGAAGCGTATAAATCTGAAATTACTCCTACTTGGTGTCCAGGCTGCGGAGATTTTGCTGTTTTACGTGGTGTACATACTGCTCTTGCTCGTCTAAAAATTAAATCAGAAAATGTTGTTATATCGGCTGGCATAGGATGTTCTTCAAATCTTCCAGGCTTTGTAAATGCTTATGCCTTCCATGGACTTCATGGTCGTTCTCTTCCTATCGCTAATGGTATTAAACTTGCTAATACCGACTTAACTGTTATTGCAACTGGCGGCGATGGCGATGGATATGGAATTGGACTGGGTCATTTTATTCATTCGATGCGTCGAAATATCAATATCACATACATCGTTATGAATAATCAAATTTACGGTTTAACTACTGGCCAAGCTTCACCTACTAGTGAAAGAGGCATGGTTACCAAATCTACTCCTTCTGGTTTATTAGAAGTACCTGTTAATCCTATTGCCCTTGCTCTTATTTCTGGTGCTACATATGTATCAAGAGGTTTCTCTGGTAATCCAGATCACTTGTCTACTACAATAGAAAATGCACTTTCTCACAAAGGATTCTCATTAGTTGACGTCCTTAGTCCTTGTGTTACTTATAATAAAATCCAAACTTATCAATGGTTTCGTGATCGTGTTTATACATTAGAGGATGAAGAACATGATACTAATGATCTAAAACAAGCTATGTCAAAATCTTATGAATGGGAATCAAAGATTCCTATTGGTGTTTTCTATAAAGCTGACAAACCTACTTATGATGCTGACGAACCTGCTTTACAAGACGGCCCATTGGTAAATCAACCACTCGATACAGGTAAACGTATTGCTGAGCAGTTATTAGAAGAATTTACTTAATTACTATTGTCTTGCCGTTAATTTCTTTTCAATTTTATAATAGTCAAAAACATCTACAAAATTTTTTATTGTGCTTGATTTAATCATCTCCATGGAATATTTCCTTTTCTTGTTGTAATTTATTGAAGTCATAATCTGACTATCGAAACCACACGGTCTTATAATCTTAAATTTTTCTAAATCAGTGTCAACATTAAGGCTAAATCCATGATATGTTATCCAATTTCTTACCGATAATCCAATTGACGCTATCTTTTTCTGTTCAATCCAAACTCCTGGTTTCTTTCTTTTTCTTTCTGCTTTAATATCTAATTCACTTAATGTTCTGATTAGACTCTCATGAATTTTCGTAACTAGAGTAGGTACTGAAATCCCCTTTCTTCTTAGGTCAATTATTACATACCCGATTAGCTGCCCTGGTCCGTGATAAGTTGCACTTCCTCCCCTGTCTATCTCTACAATTGGCATTGAATCATCTAGAACATCACCCGGTTTTGTTTGCCTTCCTAGTGTTATTACATGAGGATGTTCAAGTAACAATAATGTATCTGTAACTGAACCATCTAGTCTTTTTTTAACTAGTGTTTTTTGTATATCTAACGCACGTTGATATTCAGTTAATCCTAAATCTATTATATTAAGTCTGTTCATCCTTCATCAGACCCTCTGGTTCCTCTAAACATTTCCTAATTGAATTCAAAAATCGTGCCACATCTGCACCATCTAATACTCTGTGATCGAACGACAATGACAGGTAAACTCTATCTCTTGCAACTATTTCCCCTTCCCATAATACTACTTTCTTCATAATCTTATTTATTGCTAGTATTGCTACTTCGGGGTAATTTACAATCGGAATAGATGATATTCCTCCAATTGCACCGATGTTTGTAATAGTAAATGTTCCGCCTTGTGTATCTGCTAATTTCAATTTCCCTGTTTTCGCTTGTCTTGATAACTCTTCTATCTCTTTAGCTATTGTAGTAATATCTTTGTCTTGGGCTCTCTTTATTACCGGCACTAGCAAACCTTGCTCTGTATCTGTTGCAATCCCTATATTATAGTCCTTTTTTATTACTATGTCTTCTTTTTCTTCATCTAATGAAGCATTAATTATTGGACTCGATTTCAGCGATCTAATTACTGCTTTAACAAAGAATGGCATATACGTCAATTTTATCTTCTCAGTAGACGTTTCTTTTAATTTATTTTTTAATTCAGTCACATTGGTCATATCAATCTCTTCCATAATCCATGCCTGAACTACTCTATCTGAAGATTCTGATAATCTTTCTGCTATAGTTCTTCTTGTTCCCCTGAATGCAATCCTCTCTTCATTGCTTTGTACTTCTAACTTTGAGTATAATTTAACATCTTTTTCAGTTATTCTTCCCTCTTCTTCAGTTCCTACAACTCTGTTAATATCTATCCCCATCTCTTTTGCTAAACGTTTTACAGCAGGTGTTGCAATGATTTTATTACTCTTGTTATTCTCTTTAATTATCTCCTTCTTCTCTACCTCAATTACATCTTCTGAACTCTCTTCAATACCTTTGTCATCTTTCCCATCATCAATTACTACTATTATTTCACCTACTTTCACAATCTTTCCTGCATCAGGTCCAATCTTTGTTATCGTTCCATCTGCCGGCGATGGAAGTTCTACAGTTACTTTCTCTGTAATTATTTCTACAAGCGGTTGATTCTCTTTTACTACGTCTCCCACTTTAACATACCATTTGCTAACTTCTCCTTCTACAATTCCCTCTCCAATATCTGCTAACTTAAAATTATATACCATTTTAATCACTATGAATATTCTACTGTTTGTCTTATTTTTTTACTTACAAATTTTGCATCAGGAAGATATTCTTTTTCCAATGAATAAGGAAATGGAGTGTCTAATCCTGTAGCTCTTTGTATTGGGGCTTCTAAATACTCTAAACAATTCTCAGCAATAAGTGCCGCAATCTCTGCACTCATTCCTAGTGTTTTTGGTGCTTCATGAGCAATCACAGCTCTTCCAGTTTTTTTTACTGATTTAATTATAGTTTTTGAATCTAGTGGCGATAAAGTCCTTAAATCAATCAATTCTACACTTGTTCCTTCTTTTTTGACGATTTCTATTGCTTCTATTGCAGTCTGAATCATCGGACCATAGCTAATTAAAGACACATCACTTCCTTCTTCCACTATTCTTGCCTCTCCAATTGGAATTGTATATGCTTCTTCGGGAACGTCTTCTTTTAGAGCTCTGTAAAATCTCTTTGGCTCGAAGAATATTACTGGATCATCATCTCTGATAGCTGAAATTAATAGTCCCTTTGTTTCATATGGCGTTGATGGCACAACAACCTTTAGTCCTGACGTATGAACAAAATGCGTTTCTCCACTTTGTGAATGATAAGATGCACCCTTTATTCCTCCTCCATATGGGGCTCTTATTACCATTGGACATGTGTATGCGCCACCCGTTCTATATCTAAATTTAGCCAAGTCGGACACAATTTGATCAAATGCAGGAAATATAAAATCCATAAACTGTATCTCAACGACAGGTTTTAGTCCATACAGTGACATACCTATCGCAGTACCTACAATTCCTGATTCATTTAATGGCGTATCTATTACTCGTTTAGGCCCATATTTGTCATACAATCCTTCAGTTGTTCTAAAAACCCCTCCATTTTTACCAATATCTTCTCCAATGAGTACTATCTTATCATTTTTTTCCATCTCATTATCTAACGCACTTTTAACTGCTTGATTTAATGTCATTTCCATATTCTATTTCACCAGGTTTTTTACAAAGTATTCTCCAGCTTTATATGAACTTCTAACTAGCGGTCCAGATACAACATACTTGAATCCCATGTCTTCAGCAACATCTTTTAACTTAATAAATTCATCTGGATGAACATATTGTTTAATGCTAATGTGAAAATCTGACGGCTGCAGATACTGCCCAATTGTTAATATATCTACTTCCGCTCTTCTTAAATCTCTCATTGCCTCTATCACCTCTGAATACTTTTCTCCAAATCCTAGCATTATTGAAGATTTCGTATAGATATTAGAATCTAATTCTTTCACATTTCTTAAAACTTTCAAAGACCTATCATATGATGCTCTGGCATCTCTTACTAATGGCGTTAATGTTCTTGTCGTTTCAATATTATGAGCAATTACTGTTGGTCTTGCCTTAGCAACAATCGATAAGTTGCCCAAATTTCCTGAGAAATCTGGTATTAAAACTTCGATTAATATATTTTTGTTCTTTTTGTATATCTGATTTACAGTTTCTGCGAAATGTACGGAACCTCCATCACTCAAATCATCCCGATCGACCGAAGTTAATACCACATACTCTAATTCTAATTCTTTTACTGCATTTGCTGTATTTTCGGGCTCAAAAACATCTACAACTCCTTTTGGATTGCCTGATTTAACATGACAAAATCTACACCCTCTCGTACAAATATCCCCTAATAGCATAAATGTTGCTGTTCCTCCATTCCAACATTCATAAATGTTCGGACAATTAGCTTCCTGACAAACTGTATTCAGATTTAATGCCTTGGATGCTTCTCTAACTTTCTTGTAATTTTTTCCTTGTACAAAATTTACTTTAATCCAGTCAGGTTTTTGTAATTTCTGTTTTATTTGATTGTTACTTAAAGCTCTACGTGGCAATCTTAAAATTTTTTCGTCTAATTATTAATAAATCGTTTACTTTCTCTCAATAAAACTTTGGCATTTGTCTAATTTATTTTATTGATTATGCGATTACCATGTCTTTTAGCGCTGTATTTGGCACAACAAATGGAAATACATCTTCGTCAGGATTGATTGGAACATCAATCACTGTTGCTACATCACTATTTAATGCATTCTTTAAAGCTTTTTCAAATTCATTCATTGATTGAGCTCTTATACCTTGTGCTCCATATGCTTCTGCTATTTTTACATAATCAGGAATTCCTTGTAATTCTACGCCGATATATTTCCTATCATAGAATAATCTTTGCCATTGTGCAACCATTCCTAACATTCCATTATTAAATATAACCGTAATTACCGGTAATTTTTCTGTAACTGAAGTTGCCAGTGCAGATTCAGTCATTTGTACACTTCCATCTCCTGCAATATCAATTACTGGTAAGTCTGGTCTTGCGAATTTTGCACCGACTGCTGCAGGTAGTCCCCAACCCATTGTTCCCAGTCCTGTTGAAGTGAAAAATGTCCCTGGTTCTGCAACATCAAAGTGCAATGATGCCCACATCTGATGCTGACCTACTTCAGTAGTTACTAAACATGCTTCGGGTAAAATTTCCCTCATTTTCTTTAATAGTCTTGGCCCTGTTATTTCTCTTGGCGCTGGTAGAGGTTTACTTCTCCATATATCTTTAATTTCATTTACTCTGTTGATCCATTCATATTCTGATTGTCTTTTTTGTGCTTTCTTCCCCATTGCAGATAACAATAATGATAATGTAGTTTTAATATCTCCAATTAAACCAATATCTGCATTTTTATTCTTTCCAATTTCAGATGGATCTATATCTGCATGAATAATTGCCATTTCATTTCCAAATTCATCCCATTTTCCTACCGATCTATCTGAAAATCGTGCTCCTGCAGCTAACAATACATCTGATTCAATTACTAATTTATTTGCCTCAATATGACCATGCATTCCAATTGGACCTAATGATAAATAATGAGTCTCTGAAAAACCACCTTTTCCTTTGAACGTTGATACTACTGGTGAAACTAAAAATTCAGCAACTGCCTGCAACTCTTTAAATGCTCCAGATATAATTACACCGCCTCCTGTCATTATCATTGGTCTTTTTGCATTCAATAGAAGATCGGCTGCTTTGTCTATTGCTTTAAGATCTGCAGTTTGTAGTTGTTGTAGTTTACGAATATTATGTTTAGTCGGGAAATTCATCTTCATCTTCTCAATTTGTGCATTTTTTGGTATGTCGATAAGTACCGGACCAGGTCTTCCTGAAGTCGCAATATGAAATGAATTTTTTACTACTTGTGGAACTTCTGCTGATGTGAGAGGTTGATACGTGTATTTAGTTACAGGAGTTGCAATTCCTATTATGTCACATTCTTGAAATGCATCCTTTCCGATCATATCTGATGCGACTTGTCCAGTTATTGCAATAATGGGCGAAGAATCTGCTGCTGCAGTAGCAATACCTGTAATCAAGTTTGTTGCTCCTGGACCTGAAGTCGCAAAACAAACTCCTGGTTTTCTTGAAGCACGAGCGTAACCATCTGCCATATGCGCTGCATTCTGTTCGTGTCTGACTAACAGGTGACGTATATCACTATCATATAATGAATCATAAATTGGTAGATTTGCACCACCAGGTAATCCGAATATTCCTTCTACTTCTTCATATTCTAAAGCTTTGATTAATGCATCAGCCCCAGTTAATTCATATATATTTTTTAACATAATAATTCACACAAAATTAAGATATTGTCCAATCAGACTTACATATGAGAAAACTTCATAATAGAATTTTCTATATTCATCTTAACTCTCCACTTACAATAACCACTATAATTGGATATAAATATACCGGACACTCAGGTAAAAATTAATAGAATCTTTGCCTTGTGAAAACTTATGATTGAGAAATGTGTATTCTGCGAAATAATTTCTGGCCATAGAAATGCCAATATTGTACTTGAAAATGACTTTTTGATTTCCTTTATGGATAAATACCCTCTTAATCGTGGACATTTGTTAGTTGTTCCAAAAAAACATTATCAATTCTTAACTGATATGAAAGATGATCACGCTGCTAAATTATTCGAAATGGTCAATATTCTTTCTAAACATGTATGGAAAGTAGTTAATGCAGATGGTTTAAACATCAGTCAATCTAATGGCATTGCCGCAAGTCAAGATATTTTTCATGTTCATGTTCATGTTATTCCTAGATTCAATAACGATACTACTGATGATTCTTGGCCTTCTCGAAAAACCTTTACTGAAAAAGAACTTCAAAGTCTAGCTTTTAGTATTAAATCATCAATAAAATCAAAATTTTAATTATTTCTTATCCTAATATTCTTAAGTATCTACTTCTCTAATAAATTTGGATCGAGTTGTCATAACAATCATGATGGGCTGGTATAATTGCCAATCGTCTAGTTTGGTAGGATACCCCCTTGGCATGGGGGAGGTCGAGGGTTCAAATCCCTTCCGGTCCACTATTTATTCTCATATACGCTGATGCCCAATGTCTTCTAAGATTGTGTTATGTTTTTATTAAGCCGAATAATGTTAAATTTCATATGAAGCAACCAATCCAATTAATTTCATCTATATTATTGTTATTCCTATTAATTTCTAGTAGTTTTATCATATCTCTCCCGTTTGTTTATGGAGCTGGAGGTTCCGCAATTTCTAATGCAGTTGAATTAACAACTGGAAAAACTAGTGGAACTTGGACAAGCGGTACTGAATATTATAAAATTAATTTAATTGCAGGACAAACACTTTCTATTAATGTTGATTTAATCTCCGGTATTGATATAAATCTGTATTTGCTTGATCCAGATAGTTCTGATTCAGTAGAAGTTGAACTCGCTTCTTCTGCCAATAATGAAGGAATTGATGAAAATATCCAATTCACTGCTTCTAAATCTGGTTCTTATTTTATAAAATTAACTGGGAATAGATGGTCTGGTCTGGGAACTTATGACTTGAATGTTTTCATTACTGACTTCGACGTTATATTCTCCGACTGGGGAACACAAACAACTCCTGCCGAGGTAGCTCCTGGAGATCTTGGTAATAATCTACAAATTGTTCTGAGAAACGGAGCAGATTATGATATTACTGACTTGTCTATCGAAATAACTCTTCCTGGCGTACTTACAAATCGAACTGGCGGTAATACTCTGTCTGCTGTATCTACTACTACTGTGTCTGCAGGTACTAATTATCAATTTAATTTTCTTGTAAACATAAATGATCAAGCTTCTATCGGAACTATATCACTTCCATTAACAATCAAGTACCAAACAACTACTGGATTAAATGGTATTTCTATTGATAAAGATATTAATGTCCATGTAAGCGGAAGAAGTTTTCTTAAACTTACTTCCAGTACTCAAATACTTCTACCTGGTGAATCTAACACTGTCGAATTTATTATTCTAAATACAGGTACTGCAAATACCGGCTCTATTGATTTATCTCTAACAATCCCATCTCCGCTCAATCTTCTCGGTTCAGATAATAAATGGCAGTTCTCTTCCTTAAACCCTGACAAACAAACTTCTATCTCGGTCTTACTATTTGCTCCAATCTCCACTGCAAGTAATAACTATCAACTTGCCGCAACTATGGTTTATGATAATACTTTCGGAACTCGAATCACAGAAACACGTACAATTTTCCTTCGTGTTGCTGAAATAACAAACAAAGGAATAGTGGTTGTGGACACTTTCTGGGGAAGTCCAAATAATGAAATATCTGTTGAACCCGGCGATAACAGTGTTAAATTAAACGTAGTAATGCAAAATCGCGATACTGGCCCTATTAGTGGAATTCAAGGTAAACTTCTCTCAAATAATCAATTTTCTGCTTCAAATGGTGTACCTTCGCTTAATGGTTTCTTTGGCTCGACTGTTCCTAGCGGATCAACTTCTTCTGCAGATTTTCTCGTTGACGTTTCTAATAGCATTGAACTTGGTACGTACAATCTTCAATTAGATTTTTCCTATCTAGATAAAGATTCGATACTAAGAACTGAAATCGTCGAATTTTCTGTCATCGTCGATGGAAAAAGTGATATTGAACTAAAAATTAAAAATAATATTCTCACAAGTGGCACTGAAAACAATTTAATCCTCGAGGTATCAAATATCGGAACTGCTCCGGCTTATTCAGTCTCTTTATCTGTATCTTATGGTAGTTCTTCTGGAATACTTGGTACTTCTCTAGAAGACAATACTAGAAAAATTAATCATTTACTCACTAATGAAAAATTATCCTTATCTTTCCCAACATATGTTTCACCAAATGCACAGAAAGGATTGTATCCAATTACTATTGTTGTAGAATATCGTAGTATTAACGGCTTGCAAAAAACCATCTCACAAGAATTTGGTGTCATAGTCAAGGACTGGCCATCTCCACTCTCTATCAATATACCCGATAATGTTTTACAATCTGGTAGAATAACTACTCCTCTGATTAATCTTGCAAATACTGGAGACAATGATATATCTGATATATCTATTGATCTACAGTTTTCTACCGTACAATCTTCCATACTTCCGATATTTCTTAATTCTGGAAGTAATACCTGGAAATTCAACAAACTATCTTCTGGTGATTCACTAACTCTTGATCCCGAGATTTTTGCATCCCTTAGTGCGGCTGATTCATCCAGTATAGTTCAAGTACATATATCGTATATCGACTCTCATGGATTTCCACATGATGAGATTCGTACTGTTGGATTCACTATTCGTGGATCAATTGACCTCACCTACAAATCTGTTAACTTTGATCGTGATATATTGCCTGCTGGATATAATGCAACTATTGTTGGCAATCTTTTAAATCAGGGCAATACTGACGCACAATTTCTTTCAATTTCAATTCTATCTCTAGACGGTTTAATATTATCAAGTGGCAGCACTCAGTATATAGGAGAAGTTGATGCAGATAGTTTAATTCCTTTCAGCTTAAAATTTACTATTGATGAAAATGCTCGCGATGGTACTACTCCTCTCGTTATACAAGTTATGTATGAAGATACTTATGGAAATAAATACTCGAATACTAATAGCTTTGACTTTTTAATCGGAGGGTCCCTTTCTGACTTACAACCAATTATTATCGAGGAAATTTCCCCTACTTCCGCTTTTCTTTCTTCCCCATTTGCAATTATTGGTGTCGGTGCATTTGTAATTCTACTTACTATAATCATTCTTCGACGACGTAGTTCTAAACAACCCTTCTAGGTATTATTGCATTGTCTTCAGTAATATTACAAACTGAATCTCTAAGTAAAATATATTCGGGAGGCGGTATAGGTACTGTCGCACTTGACGATGTAAGTATAAAAATTTACGAAGGTGAATTTATTGCTATTATGGGTCCTTCGGGTAGTGGTAAATCTACTCTACTGAATCTTATTGGCGCTCTTGATTCACCTACTTCTGGTAAAATTCAAGTTGACGGTATTGAAACTACTACTCTTGATTCTGCTGGCCTTGCACTTTTAAGAAATAAAAAAATTGGATTTATTTTTCAATCATTTAATCTCATTTCTCGATTCTCTGCTTTGGGTAATGTAGAACTTCCATTGTCTATTCTCGGTGTAAGTGCTAATCAACGGAAAAAACGCGCATATGAAATGTTGAAGATGGTTGGTTTGGAAGATAGATGGAAAAACAATCCTAATCAACTTAGTGGCGGCCAACAGCAACGTGTTGCAATCGCTCGTGCACTATCTGTAAATCCTCCTATTATTCTTGGCGATGAACCTACTGGTAATCTTGATACTACAACTTCTAAATCTATTATTGATTTATTATATAATCTTAATCAAGATACCCATAAAACTATTATTCTCATCACTCATGACCCTGAAGTTGCTATAAGAGCTTCTCGTGTAATCACCTTCGAAGACGGCCATATAAAAGACGAAGATTATGATATAAAATTAAAGAAGACTATTTGATAATATCTGTGGAAAAATGACAAATCATTGCTTGTATTTGGAAAATTACTCTCTCTACTTCATTATGATGCATTGATTTTAAAATTAATTTGTTAAAAATTATATACATCTATCTATATAGTTTTACTTGATATACGATGTCGGATTTTAATCCTATCACCACAATTCTTGCAATAAGTCTATTGATAGTTACTGCAAAAATATGCGGTTTAATTTTTAAAAGAATGAAACTTCCTGAGGTGATTGGGGAAATACTGGCAGGTGTAATATTTGGACCATTTGCAATTGGTGGACTTATTATTTTAGCCGGTGAGCCATTGTTTACTGGCCCTGTTAATGAAAACTTTGTTTTTGAAACTTTCTTTGAAATTGGTGGCATGATACTTTTGTTTAGTGCTGGACTAGAATTCACGTTTAAACAATTCCGAAAGGCAGGCCTTCCTGCATTTGTAATTGGAACTGCCGGTGTAGTTATTCCTTTTCTCTTAGGTTATTATGGTAGTGTCTATGTTGGTTTTAGTTCTACTGAATCACTTCTTATTGGAGCTGCTCTTACTGCAACTAGTATTGCTATTACTATTAGAACGCTTGAAGAACTTGATCAACTCAAAAATGTTGAATCTCAAATCATGGTCTATGCTGCAGTGGTAGACGATGTACTTGGTTTAACTGTTCTTGGAGTTGTTCTTGCAATTGGAAGCACTGGTGTTATTCCAGGAATCGCAAGTATTCTTTCTACTACTGTCTTTACTCTGTCATTATGGATTGGTTTATTATTGGGTTCAGTTTATTTCTTGCCTAAATTCCTAGATTTTATTGCTTCTCGTACAGGTGATCTGGAATTGACTAAAGATACAGAAAGATTTCCATCATCTCCATCAACTCTTGAAACTTTAACAATTTTTATTATTCTTCTATGGGGTGTAATAGCATATTACATGGGATTATCTCCTATCGTAGGAACTTTTGCTGCAGGTATGGCAATTGCAGGTTCTCAATTTAAACATAAAATTGAAATATTCACTAACCACATTCGAATTATCTTTGCACCAATATTCTTTGCGTATGTAGGAGCTCAAATTAATCTTGCGGAAATTATTGGTATTGATTTATTCGCATTTGTATTGATTCTTACATTGGCTATGGTTGGTAAATTACTTGGCTGTGGGATCCCTGGATATATCTTCTTACGTAATAGAATCCAAGCCCAACGTATAGGTATTGGTATGTCCTCAAGAGGTGAAGTAGGAATAGTAATTGCAGGTATAGGATATTCATCCGGATTAATTGATAGCCATTCCTATGCACTTCTTATGGGTGTGATAATGGTCACCACAATTATTAGTCCAGTTCTTCTCCGCCTAACTCCTGATCCGACTTAAAATTCTTATATTGTTAATATTGTTTTAACAATTAATGAATGACTCTGTAGGAAATAATGCTGTACTTGTACTAGAAGACGGAAGTAAATTTTATGGTAAAGGCTTTGGCAAACCTTCTACAGTAATTGGAGAAGTAGTTTTTAATACTGGAATGGTTGGCTATACAGAATCCTTGACCGATCCGTCATACGGCGGTCAACTCTTATCATTCACTTACCCTTTGATTGGAAATTACGGCGTTCCTGATTATTCAAATCATGACGAATTTTCTCTTCCAGCTCATTTTGAATCCTCAAAGATTCAAACTAATGGCGTTATTATCAATGAACTTTGTGAATCTCCTAGTCATTGGAGTTCTACGCGAACATTCGCTGATTGGCTTAAATCCGAAGAAATCACCGGAATTTGTAATATTGATACTCGCAGCCTAACATTGAAAATAAGAGAATCTGGCGTTATGATGGGTGCTATTATCTACGAACAAGATTCTATAGCTGACCCTGATTCTATTCTAAGTAATGTGAAATCTTATGAAACATATGAATTCTTTAAAAATGTAAGCACTAAAACGCCTAAAACATATGGCACTCATCAAGATAAAGTTGTAATATTGGATTTTGGAGTAAAAAATGGAATCATCAGGAATGTATTGAAAAGAAACTATTCGGCTGTAGTAGTTCCATATAATTATGACTTCAATCAAATTATGGCATATGATCCTAAAGGCATAATTATCAGCAATGGCCCTGGAGATCCACAAAGTTGTAATGAATATCTTGATACAATTAATAAAATCTGCAACTCCTCGATTCCTACTTTGGGTATTTGTTTAGGCCATCAATTAATCTCACTTTCACTAGGCGCATCAACTTATAAATTACAATATGGACATCGAGGACATAATAAATCTTGTAAAGATTTGATTAGCGGTAGAAGTTTTGTTACAAGTCAAAACCATGGTTATGCCGTCGATCTAAATTCCTTACCCAATACTGAATTAGAACCTTGGTTTGTTAATCTTGACGATAATTCTCTCGAGGGCGTTAAACACAATAATGATTCTTGTATTGCTGTACAATTTCATCCTGAAGCGCACCCCGGCCCATACGATACTTCATATGTCTTTGATATATTTTTTGACATGTTTACTGGTGATAAATCCTGACTGATAAAATTAAAAAAGTACTAGTTCTTGGTAGCGGCGCAATAAAAATTGGCGAAGCAGGCGAATTTGATTATTCTGGAAGTCAATGTATGAAAGCTCTTAAAGAAGAAGGTATTGAAACTGTATTAGTTAATCCAAATATTGCTACAATTCAAACTGATTCGCGTATTTGCCCTCACGTATATTCTATTCCTGTTATTCCTGAATTTGTTACTAAAGTAATTGCTAAGGAGCGTCCCGATGCCATTTTATTAAGTTTTGGTGGTCAAACTGCATTAAACTGTGGGATTCAACTTGACAAACAAGGCGTCCTATCTAAATATGATGTTAAAGTCTTGGGTACCAAAATTCGCGGAATTGAGATCACTGAAGATAGAGATCTTTTCAAACAAAAGATGACTGAATCAGGTATTGATGTGCCGAAAAGTCGAGCAGTTTATTCTCTAGAAGAAGCCAAAGAATGGGTTCAAGAATTTGGCTATCCTGTTATGATTCGTGCAGCTTATACGTTGGGCGGTAAGGGCGGTGGAGTAGCTCATAATGAATATGAACTTGACGAGATTATCATCAAAGGAATTGCCAATAGCATGACAAAACAAGTGTTAATTGAAGAATATCTTGGAGATTGGAAACAGATTGAATACGAAATAATGCGTGATTCTGATGGAAATTGTGTGGCTGTTTGTAATATGGAAAATGTTCTTGGAATGAAAGTCCACACCGGCGATAATATTGTCGTAGCTCCATCACAAACAATTACTAATCGTGAATATCATAAATTGCGTGAAATCGCAATTAAAGCAGCAACTGCTTGTGAAATTATTGGCGAATGTAATGTACAATTCTCTTTAGATCCTAACTCTGAAGACTATAATGTAATAGAAATAAATGCAAGATTATCACGTTCTTCTGCACTTGCATCAAAAGCAACTGGATATCCTTTAGCTTATCTGGCCGCTAAAGTTGTATTGGGTAAAACTCTTCCTGAACTTTTCAATCAAGTTACTGGTGTAACTACTGCTTGTTTTGAACCATCTCTTGATTATCTTGTGATTAAAATGCCGCGATGGGATCTTAAAAAGTTTGAAAATGTATCAAGAAAAATTGGAACACAAATGAAATCAGTTGGAGAGATCATGTCTATAGGAAGTTCTTTTGAAGAGGCTCTTCAAAAAGCTATTCGTATGGTTGATATAGATAAATTAGGGCTATGTCAACCTGATTCTAATTCTAATCCTGATTCTAATCCTGAAACTCTTGCAGATAATTTAGTTCACTTCACTGATGAAATTCTATTTCATATAGTTGAATCTTTACGTTCAAACATTACGCCTGAAGAAATATCAAGAATATCTACTATAGACAAATGGTATGTTAATAAAATCAAAAATGTTGTTGATATTGAACGTAAATTATTACAAAATCCCGATTTAAATGATAAATCACTTCTTCTTGAGGCCAAGAAAAAAGGGTTTTCAGATAAACAATTATCTCTTTATCTCAATAAAGATGAATCTGAAGTCCGCAAAATACGAATAAATCATGATATCTTGCCCAGAACCAAACAAATTGACACACTTGCAGCTGAATGGCCTGCGCAAACAAATTATCTGTATATGACCTATGACGGTTCTCTTGACGACGTTAAACCTTCTAATAAGAAAAAACTTATCGTTCTAGGTGCTGGTACATACAGAATCGGCAGCTCAGTTGAATTCGATTGGTCTACAATGAATATGGTGTGGGCATTAAAGGAACGCGGTTATGATATTATAGTTGTAAATTGCAATCCTGAAACTGTTTCTACTGATTATGACATGAGCGATACCCTATATTTCGAAGAAATTACACTTGAAAGAATTCTTGATATTTATGATAAAGAAAAACCAGATGGTCTTGTTGCATGTGTTGGCGGGCAAGCTGCAAATAACCTTGTTAATCAATTAAATAATTGTGATGTTAAATTGTTTGGAACTTCTAGTTCTAACATCGACCGTGCAGAAAATCGTGAAAAATTTAGCGCCTTATTAGATAAAATTGGTGTCTCTCAACCATCTTGGCAAACATTCACTTCTTTAGATAGCGCATATAAATTTGCTACTGAACAAAAATATCCTCTTCTAGTAAGACCTTCTTATGTTCTTAGTGGCGCAGCAATGAGAGTAATTTGGACTGACGACAATCTTAAAACATTTCTTGAAGATGCTGCAAAAGTTAATGCTGATTATCCTGTAGTAGTCAGTAAATTTATTGAAAATGCCCGAGAAATTGAAGTAGACGCAGTATCTGATGGAACTCACGTCTTTATTGGGGCTATCATTGAACATATAGAAAAAGCAGGCATCCATTCTGGCGATGCAATAATGACTATTCCACCTCGAACTTTAGACCCTAGTGAAGAAGCACTGATTATTGATTATACAAATAAAATTGCGACGCAACTACAAATTAAAGGACCATTCAATACGCAATTCATTGTTAAAGATGGGTCTGTTTCAGTTATCGAATGTAATCTACGATCTTCTAGATCTATGCCATTTGTGTCAAAATATAGCGGTGTGAATCTTATGCAAATGTCTGCTGATGTATTATTGGGAAAAGAGATTTCCTCAGATTCCCATAATTATAGAAATATTCAATCTGTTGGAGTAAAAGTTCCTCAGTTCTCTTTTATGCAGTTAGATGGCGCCGATCCTAATCTTGGAGTTGAAATGCAATCTACTGGCGAAGTTGCATGTTTTGGTAAAAACTTTTATGACGCTTTTCTTAAATCACTAATCTCTGCTGGTTATAATATACCGCGTAAAAACGGTAGTATACTTGTAAGTATTGGCGGCGATGAGAAAAAACAAAAACTCTTACCTATAATTAAAAAATTCTCTGAACTTGGTTTTAAGACATTTGCTACTGAACACACTGCTGATTTTCTTGACTCTAATAATATTGATTCTATTGCACTCTATAAAATTGGAGAATACGAAAGGAAACCTAATTTAGAAGATTATCTACTTAAACGTGAATTCGATCTAATCATCAACATTCCTATGATTAAATCTTCCAATAATGCTGATTCTATAATAGAAGATGAATATCTTATACGCAGAAAAGCGGTTGAATTGGGAATTCCTGTAATCACAACCATTGAGTTAGCTGAAGTTTTTGTCGATGGTCTTGATTGGCTCAGTAATAATACACTCACTATTACGGAAACTGCTAAACAATAAATTTTTATTCTAAACTAAATTTTTCTTTAATAATTGGTATTATCTCTCTCAAATCCTTTTTCTCTACAGCAGAATCTGACTTTTCCTTAATTATTTCTGTTCCATTGAACGAAATCCTCAATCCCGCTAAATCAAATAATTTGATATCATTTGCACCATCTACAGTTATTACTATCTCATCTTTTTGTTTATTCATTATGTCTAAAGTGTTTCTAATTGGTATTGTTTTATCAGATCCCACGTTTATCTCTACTCCTTGTAATTTCTTCTCTTCAAAAATTAATCTATTTGAAAAAGCATAATCTATTTGCAATTCTTCTTTAATTCTGTCAATTAAGATATCTGGACCACCAGACACAGTTATAGTTTTGAATCCTAACTGCCGTAATTCATTAAATGTTTCTTTTGCACCATTCATAATCGGCATATTATCTGACACTTTCATACAATCTTCATATGACACACCTTTTAATTCATTAATTCTGTCAATCAGACCTTTTTCCCATTCTATCTCACCGCTTATGCCTTTTTTTGTTATCTTCCAGATCTCCTCTTCCTTTCCTACAATTTTCGCTAATTCTGGTAAAAATTCACCATCAATCAAAACGCCTTCTGTATCAAATATCGCTAACAATAAATATCCTCTTAATTCACAATTTATTAAATTGTGTTAACTAATAAACCTGTAGAAAATATTATACGTATCTTTTTAATTCAGAATTGCTCTCTGCAAGATTCTTTAATAAAACTGCACTAGTCTTATCAATTAAACTCATTCCTTTTCCTGAAATAATTCTTCCTTGTGTTTCCTTCTTTTCAATATAACCTGCTGATTCTAATTGCTGTAATGGTTTTCTGATTGCTGATTGACCTGCTTTTCGTTGATGTCTTTTTGCAAATTTAATATTCTTCTTGCCACCATAAAAATCTTGTAAGTCTGATAACCCTATCGGACCATGTAAGTAAACTTTTCTTAATAAAGAAGCACATCTTTGATACCACCAATCATCACTCTGTGGCGGTCTTTCCGCATGTGATCCTGTTTTTACAAAATTTGACCATTCTGGCGGCGTGACAATATTCTCATCTTTTAGCATTGAAGCTAATGTTTCTATTAAGAGATCCGCTGGTACTTCATTAACGTTTGTCAAATTCAGATTCACAATAATTTATATCATATATAGGTTTGACTCTTGTTTATCATTTTTCTATATGTAAACCCACAACATAGACAAGTAATATTTACTGATTTTCTTATCTTTGAAAGTCTTATTCGAGAATTAAATCCAGGTACAATGAACCGTTTACATTTATGACAGAACAACATTCTCTGAGAAAATCCATTCTTTATATTGAATTTCTTTGAGAATTCTCTTGCTTGCCTTGCTTGTATCTCAGCAAGATTGCGATTATCTCTTAATGATTTCTCTACTTCTATAGCTAGCTGACCTACCCTATTTTCTGCTATTTGCCGCTTTTTCTTCTTAATATTCATTTAATCTACAAAACCTATTTAACAATACAAATTTTTTATATATTGTGGACTATATTACTATTATTCTCACTGAATCCGCATTGGAAATACTTCCAGACGAATTATCAAACAATTCTAAATCAAAAATTAATACTCATACGTTTCTAGATAAGAGTTACCATTCACACTTGATGGACCGGCTAGATAATGTTGACAAAAGAGGAAGACCTGACATCACCCATATGAGTTCAATGGCAATAACTTCTACTCCTTTATACTTGGAAAAGAAAATGAAATTCTATATCCATACGATTTCTGATTATGTACTTGATATTGAATTAGGAGTTCGTTTACCAAAATCATATCATCGGTTTATCGGCCTTTTCGAAAAATTATTTCTTAATTATTCAAAAAATGGCAATGATGATTCATTAATTAAAATACAAAAATCATCTTTTAACAAACTTATTGATTCAATTGACCCAGATCACGTTGTTGGTCTGTCCAAACATGGTAAAATACTGACCTCCAATTATGTATCTGATAAAATAATCAATTCAAATCGCCCAACTATATTGATAGGCGGATTCTCACATGGAACATTCTCTAATAATATTCTTAACTCAGTCGATGATTTAATCTCTCTTGGAAATCATAATCTCGAATCCCATACCGCATGTTCCAGAATTATATACGAAATTGAGAAATCTAATATCAATATATCCTAAATATTTTTTATCTACTACTATCTCTTAGAATCTAGCGGTTGTCGTCCAGTCCTTTAATTAGGGGAAAATCTGGTCTAGGACACGGGGTTTCCAACTCCGTAACACGGGTTCAAATCCCGTCGACCGCATTATCTATTACTGAAATATTGATAAATTGCAAACATTATATTCTATAATATTGAAATTTATTTACTGCCGAGGTAGCTCAGCCTGGGAGAGATTGTAAAACTCCAGCACTCCGCTGAAGCCGGAGCTGTCGCTGGTTCAAATCCGGCTCTCGGCATTTCTAATTAGTTATATATTACTTTTTTAATTCTATTCTGTGAATCGAGAGATTTTTTCTGATCAAATCGATCTTCTTGTACTTGATTTAGATGGAACAGTATTTGGAACATCTAGACTATTATTAGAAGAAATTGAAAAAATTCGTAATCTTGTAGATAGTGGGGTCCGTGTAATTATTTCTAGTGGACGAACATTACATTATGTTCTTGGAATCGCCAGATGCTTGGGAATTGACGATGTTGTTATCTGCGAAGAAGGAACTGTTACTTATGATTGTCGCACTCATGAATTAACTCTATTGGGAGAACAAAAGGATTTGATATTACTTAAAAATAATCTGTCTTCTTGGCTCCCTTTCTGCATCATTCCAAAAGAAGCACATCACGACAAAAATGTAATTATTGCTCTTGATCGAGAACCTAGAATTAATGTCGACGATTTTCTTAATGAGGTTTCTGATGTTTTGTCTAAAAAAAACCTTGATTTGAATATTACTCGTTCTGACGAAATGATTAATCTTATGCCTCCGAATATCAGTAAAGGATTTGCCTTGAAAAAAATATTAAAATCTGAAAAAATTAACCCACATTCAGTTGTTGCTATTGGAGATTCTCTAAATGATTTATCCGTATTTGACGTTGTTCGATATCCTATTGCCGTATCTAATTCCCATGATCTGGTCAAAGAAAAATCAGTTTACACATCAGATAAAACAAATGGCGATTGTGTTTGCGAAGTTATTGACTTGATTATTTCAAATAATATGAAATATTGATTAACCTACTGAGAACCACTTTTATTTTATTGCATACATACACTGATTATGGATATTGAGTCATGGAACTCAGATTGGGGAAAATTAAATGAATCTAATATGAGAAAAAGATTGGAGGATGAAGGATTTAGCGTAATTACTTATACCTATAGTCCTGGTACATATTTCTCCGAACATTCGCATACAATTGATAAAAAAGACACTGTGCTTTCTGGTAAATTCAAGATGACTGCTCTTGGAAAAAAATTTATTTTAGGTCCTGGTGATATGTTACTTGTTCCTGCTGGAACTTTACATACTGCTGAAGTTATTGGCGGTGACCCTGTAATCAGTTTAGATGCAACAAAATACTAAAAAATTAGATCTTTTTTATTCCAATTATGAAACCTATGATGAAAGGAACTGCTATTTCTAATTGTATTATGATTGTTTCCCATACCGACAAAGCAACACCTACCGCCTGTCCGAAAATATACTCTGATATGTAATTCAAAATAGGTATTGTATCTGCATATCCTGTAGCAGGCACGACAAAAAATATCAGACCTACGAGTACTACGAGAATTTTTGCAACACGTTTGAAAAGGTAGGCTGATGCTATACCTCCCATTAATGAATAACCCATAATTGTAATAATCGATGATATTTCCGACATTCCTTTTATTATGTTATTGATGAAGATAAATTTTTAATGTATTTGACGCCGTGAGCGGGATTTGAACCCGCGATTCCTTGCGGAGACAGGATATTTGCAGAATAGCAATCCTGCGCCTTACCAGGCTAGGCAACCACGGCATAAGAAATGTCGGCATTGCCATTATTAACGTTTAAAAAAAATTGAAAAAAAATATATAAACTAATTAGAATCTTCCTATTCTGAAAACTCTTATTCCTGCTATACCTATCCAAAGACCAAGAATTACTGCTTCTATAAATTCAGGAATAGCTACTCCTTCAGGATAAATTGTACCTATCGGCGTTCCCAATATTCCAAGAATTGCACCTCCAATTACCACCAATGAAACTATTCCCGATCCAATTGAAAATATCGCAAAATTCTTATCCCTTGCACGTCTTTCCACTCCAATCATGATTAACCCGATTGGCATAAAAATAAAGTAAATTAATGCTACAACTAAATGGATCGTACCTGAAACACTGTATGGAAATACTCCCACTAATGCCAGGTTTATTCCACCGATAAATATTAGAGAGTATGCTATCTTACTCATTAAATTATCTGGAATAGTTTTTCTGGTCGAAGAAATGAAAATTGCTATTAAAAGTCCTGCTGTAACCATTCCTCCATTGAATATCCATATTGCTACTTGTGTACCGCCTTCTTGTACAACACCCAAGTCACTTAGCGCATGTGTTGATCACTCAAACCAAGGCGAGAAATAAATGGAAACTAATACTGCTAAAATTCCGATTATTGGACTAGATATACCTACTAATCCAAACTTTTTTACTTTGATATTTTCCGCCATTGTTATAATGTATATGCGCATAAAGACGTTTAAGATTAATGGCAACAGCACCAATGGGATTCATGTGATTCCCAGGTCCTTTTCCAATCCTACAAAGTCATTCACGTAGACGTGAAAGCGCAACCACCCCACTATACGGATGCTCCCTCCCGGACCTGTCCGGTTTCAGTAGTTGAAGAATCACTATTTCCTTCGAAATAGCTATCTCTTGTGACCACCAATCACGGCGTGATTTCATTCAAGCAAGATGGCAGGTACCTGAAAATTATACTTTAACCACTGGTTACTGGCGCTGCGTATAGCCGGTTTCAGCGAGGAGGACGGCTATCCCTCCGACCCTACCTGTTGCCATTGTTGTAATTATTTTCATGATATATAGATGACTTGTTATCTTGATATTCTACTGCTTTTCCGCTGCGCATAAATTGCAAAAACCACTATCAAAAATACCGCGATGTACGCAAATGTAATTTGATTATCAGTTCTTAAATTACTATTTTTGATTTCAGATACGAAAAATACGTCATCGGGCACATTATCAATTCCTGTATTCCTTTCAATAACATCTGATAATCTAGTGTTTGAAATATCTTCTCTTAAACCTTCCAAGTCAGGGTCGTTCAAATAGAATAAACGATCTCCATCTCTTATTCTTTCAAATTGTTCTTTAATTATGTAATATCCAGTTTCTCCTAGTGTTGAATCCTTCACATGTTCCTCCGCTAATATTCCAATAATTGGATCTAATTCATCAACATTTCTATAAGTCTGACTTAATCGTCTAATTACTTCTTGATCTGAATTTATCTCATTAAATCCAGTTACAGGCATCAATCCGATTTCTTTTCGTACTGAGTTGTAATCTGGTATTCCGTGATCTCTTGCTCTTATGATGTCTAATACACATAAATCTAAACCTCCCCTTTGAGGTTCGCCAAATAAAAAGTTCCTTATACTATTGTGGTAATATACGTCATTCGCTTGTTGCTTTGTTACAACCACGCCATTTATTATTGAATCAATTCCGTGTTTCTGAATAATTGACGGATTGAAAAATCCATCTTCCATTGCAACCATTTGATTTATGCCTGTTTCATTGACTAGAACGAATTGTTTTCCTATTTGACTGTGTCCAATTCTAAATGCTACAACAGAAAATAAATGCGATATTTGCGGATTCACTGATTTATCATATGCGTTATATGGTTCTAGTTCAATCCCTAGTGATGGAATGAATTCATTATATGTTATTGATTGGATTATTGCTGTGTTTATCTTTCTTGCTATTTGAAATACCTCTTCATCACTAAATTCGGGATTGTCGTTAAATATTTCTTCGGCAATGCGATTATGTTCTCTTACAAACAACGTATTGACTGCTGTAAGTGCAATGTTCTCATTTGCTCTTATATCGCCTGAAAAGAAAGCCAAACCTCTTACTCGTTGTACTTCTATTGAATTCGCAGGGGCTAACTGTAATAAATCTCCATTTTCGTGCTCTGTTGTAATTAATTTACCTCCTTCAAATGTCCTTAATTCGTTTGCACGGTTTTCCGAAGTTCCATATATTACACTCCCATCCAACCAAGGTGTAACTATGTTTATCTGCTCACGATTATTATCTATCGCAAATCCTGTTCTTACATCATATAGGCTCCGAAATACTGACATCATTGTTTGGTTTTCTCGATAATATGGATCACCTTCTGGTGCAATAATCTGAATTCTTTCTAAACTTCGTAATCTTGGATCAAAAACTGCCGTAGGCGTAAAATCTATGTCATGAGAGATAAATTGACCCCATACCCAATTCATATCTGATAAATTCCTTTCATCAATAATATCTAAGTCTGGTTGTTGATCACATACTGTATTGCTTATGACTCTCGCATTCGGACTGCCTTTATTTGATAATTCTGACATTCCATCTGAATAAGCTTGATTAACTAATCTTCGAAGAGTCAAATTTGCTTCTCCCCAATTCATATTCTCTTTGTTGTTATTATGACCACTGAAAGTATATGCATCTGATACAATAACTCCTTGATACTGACCTAATGCAACTGACGGAAATAATATCAACAAACTCATTATTAATATTACTAATCTTTTCATTTTTTATGATTATTTCGGTAATGATTTTGCTAATTTTTCTAATTTCTTCACAGTTACTGAACCGGTATCCAATTCTCCAGTAAAAGTAAATCTTGGACCGAATATTGCATAATTGATCGGCGCCTCGTTTTCATCAAAGTATGCCGTATATGAAAATGACTTTCCATCTACTGCAACAATCTCTGATGTGAATGCCTCTGGTTCTATTCTAGAACCATATATGTTTCCTCCAGCAGCAGCTTCAGTAAAACAATCCCCTACATCACTTTCTAAAATGCATGTTGAGTTTTCAGATTCTTCAATTGATTTAACGTGTAAACTCGTTGTAGACATCAACATAAAGAAAGTATTCTTCTCGATTTCTACTTCACCCATTTGATAGGTGGGCATTATGAATGCTTCAGGATTATTATCTACTCGACAGATTGCATTTTTCTGGTCAAAATAGAATGTCTCATCCATTCTTACCGTTGGTTGTTTATCAACTGTATTTAACATGCTCTTAATATTGCTTCCACCACCAAATATTGCCCATCTTTGAAGATCCTCTAATCTGTCATTCAAATTAGCAACATCCGTTTGTAATTTAGAATTTGTTTCTTTTTCTGCAGAAAGATTATTATTAGAATTTATAAATCCTAATCCGCCTATTCCTAATCCGACCGCAGCTCCTCCTATATATTTTATAAAATCTCTTCTATTCTGTTTGTCTGATTGAATGTTTGTCATAGTTTATTTCATAAACGGCTTATTTATATATATAACGGCATTATAAACAAAAATATTTCTATTTCAACATCGACCATATCAGGGCCTTATGCATATGCAATTTATTCTCAACTTGTTGCCAAATCACTGAATTATTTCCATCAATTACTTTTTTTGATACTTCCTCACCACGTACTGCAGGTAAACAATGCATAAAGATTGCATCATCCTTTGCATTAGACATTGTCTTCTCTGTAACTCTATACTTTGGAAGAAAAACCTTTTTCTTACTCTCTTTATTCTTATCCCCCATTGAAATTATTTTATCAGTGACTACAACATCTGAATCTTTTACAGCTTTAATTGGATCTGTCATTATTGAAAATGTAGAATTATTCTCGGCCATTATCTCATCTACAACTTTCAATACTTCCTTCTTCGGCGAATACTTGTTAGGACATGCCAATGAAAAATCAGCACCTAGTTTTAATGCCGCAAACATAAAGTCATTCAATACATTATTACTATCTCCAATCCATGTTATTTTCAAATTACGTAATGTTTTCTTCTCTTCAATTATAGTCTGAATATCCGATAATGCTTGACATGGGTGATTAGTATTTGATAATGCATTAATTACTGGAATTGAAGAATTATCGATAAATTCCTGTATATCTGAATTATTGTATGTACGAATCGCTACAATATCTACATATTTTGAAAGTGTTTTAGCTGTATCTTTCATTAATTCTCCTCTTGATATCTGTAAATCTGACTCACTTAGAAATATGGAATTACCTCCTAATTCCGTCATTGCAACTTCAAAACTTAATCTAGTTCTCGTTGATGGTTTCTGAAAAATTAATGCTAAAGTTTTATTTTTAATTTTATACGATGCACGAATATTAGCTGAATTGCCATTTTTCTTAAATTTTCTTGCAATTTTTACCATTTGCAATATCTCTTTATCCTGCAATTCACTTATGGAAATTAAGTTCTTCATATTCTTTACATACCCTTATTGAAATATCCCTGATAGAAATCTCTCTTCATTGAATTTCTCAAGGTCTTTATACTCTTGTCCAGTCCCTATATATATTATTGGTTTTGACGATTCACTCAATATTGATAATATTGCCCCGCCTTTGACATCTGCATCAACTTTTGTTAATATCGAACCATTAAACTCGGTAAATTTGAAGAATTCTTGCGCCTGTGAAACTAAATCATTTCCTGCAAGTGAATCTCCTATGAATATGGTGAAATCAGGATTTACTACATTTTTAATTTTTAATACCTCTTGCATTAGGTTGCTGTTTGTCTGAACGCGTCCTGAAGTATCGATTATTACTGCATCTATGTTGTGCGTTTTTGAATACTCGACTCCGTCTCTTGCTACTGCAGCTGGGTCAGATCCATATTTTTGCGATATTAATTTTAAATTAAGTCTATCTGCATGTTCTTTAATCTGTTCTATTGCACCTGATCTGAATGTATCTCCTGCAACTATTACAGTGGAAATATTATTCTCTTTTAATAAATACCCAATTTTTGCTACCGTTGTAGTTTTTCCTGATCCATTTATACCAACAACCAATATTTTAAATGGATTGTCTTTATTTGTTTTTATTAAATTAATTAAATCTACATCTTCTACTTTATCAAATATTTCTACTATTGACTTTGTAAATTCATTTTTAATAATCTCCTTGAATTCATCACTTCTAGAAAATTTTCTATCAATCATCTGTTTCTTTATATTTTCTGATATCTTCTCCACCAAATCAAATGGAATCTCGGATTCCAACAAATTTATTTTTAAATTTTCAATTACTTTGTCTAATTCTTTTTCCGAAATTTGCTTCTCTACAGCTATTTTTGAAAGATTTGATACTGCGTTTTTAACTTTGTCTAGCATTTTGTTGGCCCTGTACAATATTATTCAATGCAGCTCTAATACTGTTGTATTGCTGTGCCATGTCCTTCTTTTGTGTACTTAATGTCTCTATAGATTTTTCTATATCTTTAATTCTTTCATTGAGAAATTCTTTCACTTCCTCTTTATTTTTCTCTACTGTAATTCCTGCACCTATGTTGACAAAGAATGCTTTTTCTCCCCCTACCTTAGTTAATAGCCCTGATCCAATTGGGAATAATATCTCCTTTGGCTCAGTATCGCTTAAAATTTCCGTTGTTCGGACAGAAGCTCTGCTTTCTATTATTGCATTCATTGACATGTTTTCTTTATTGCCGATATCTGTTAGATATGATTCTAGTGCTTTCATCTGCTGAAGTAATACTTGTGTCTGTTGATCAACATTCATTTTATTCTTTTTTCGTTCTTCTTATTTAAAACATTTATGACTGTGTATTAAATTCTCTAAATACCAAATGCATTAGTGATTATTACCAATTCAGATCCGCTCGTTTGACTACCAACTAATATATTCTGAGTATTTGAAATGATTCCTGACGAAACATTAGGCACTCCTCTGTTTATAGTTGTATTTTTTACATCTACTTGCAGAACGTCCCTTATTATCTTCAAATTATTATCACTTATTATGGGGTGAGCTATTGCTCCCGTGTTTGTCGCCTTGATCATCGCTCCAATCAAATACATGGATGAAACATTCATCCTTTTTACAGGTACTTGTAAAATTTTTGAAATATTCTTCGCTTCTTCTTCACTAATCAGACTTGAAATAATCGCCCCATAATCATTTGCAGCAATAAGATTCCCTACAGCAGTAAATCTCGAGTTCAATTTTTGTAAAGATAATCCCGTTTCTTTGGTTATTGATTTTTCTTCAAATCCTTCAATTAATTTTGAAACAATTATTCCATTGCTGTTCATTGCAGTTAAAGCTCCTACGAGCCTGGATCCCCCAATTGACGTTGACACATTTGATACTCCTAGATGTTTTGTCATCTTTGATATTTTTGAGGAAGTAACTCCTGGTGGACTAATTAAAAAATTATCATTAGCTTGAAAAAATACCCCTATGTTCGGATTCCTATAAACATCGAATTTGATAATACCCAATTATATCTGCAACTTTAATTTGAGAGATGACTTATAGGGATTACGTTATTTTCAATTGTTATTACCTAAATCAATTCTTGATTATCACCTTTCCAAACTCTAAAAATCAAAATTTCGTAGTAGTTTCACGCTTAGTGTGAAAGATTATGACTATCTAGAAAAACATGGAATTTCTGAAATCATAGACCCCGCACATAAATTTATTCTTGATTAATTATCTCCTACATATCCTATTAACGATGGGAAACAAACGCCATTCAAAAACCATTCTGTTTTTGTGGCTCAATATTCCACTGCTACATGCTGTCGTAAATGTATTAATAAACGGCATAATATTCCAAAAGGCCTTGAACTACTCCTAATCAGATAGATTTTGCAGTAGATTTGATAATTCATTGGATTAAATTTTAGCAAGTTCATAGCAATTCTAATCGCAATTAAAAATAGATATAAAAGATTAGAACTTTTTTTATGCTAAATGAATTCTGTTAAAAAAGGACATTTAATGGAATTGCCTAATCGCGTATTAATAGGAAATGATATTATTGGCGAATTTGGCAGTTTTCTAAATGATCTTGGCGTGGATAAACCCGTATTGTTTGTTAGCGGGAAAAATGTTCAAAATGTAGTCAAGAGTTCTATTATTGAATCATTGGAAATTTCACAACTTAAATCTGACTGGAAAATAATTGATAATGCAACAATCTCAATTACCGATGAAGTATCTGAACTTTGTAAATCTAATAATTATGGTATTATTGTTGGTATTGGCGGAGGTAAATCCGTTGACGTTGCTAAATTGGCTTCTTACCAAGCAAAAATCCCCTTTATCAGCTTTCCTACCAGTGCGTCACATGACGGAATAGCTAGTCCATTTGCTTCACTCAAAGGATCTGATAGACCTTATTCTTTCGTAGCTAGTCCCCCTCTAGGCATCTTTGCTGACATCAAAATAATATCGCAAGCTCCTGATCGATTATTATCTAGCGGTTGCGGAGATTTAATTGCAAAAATTACTGCAGTTAAAGACTGGGAACTTGCACGTGATAATTCTGGCGAACGATTCGGCAACTATGCTGCCAGTCTTTCCTATATGAGCTCTCGAATCTTATTTGACGAATCCTTGAATTTTACTACCAATAAAAACGATAGCGTACGAAATATCATTGAGGCATTAATCAGTACTGGCGTTGCAGCAGGAATTGCTGGTAGTAGTAGACCATGTAGTGGCTCTGAACATCTGATTAGCCATGCCCTAGATATAATCTCACCTAATAACGGCCTTCATGGAGAAAAATGTGGTATCTCTACTATAGTCATGTCAAAATTACACGGTTTAGATTGGCAAGAAATCCGTGATGCACTTCAACGAGTCAATTGCCCTACTAATGTTCATGATCTAGGCATTAGCGACGATGAGATGATTGAAGCTATAAATCTAGCTCCTACAATTCGTCCTGATCGTTATACTATACTCAATACTACTGATTTAGATCGAGATAATATTCATAAACTGCTTTCTGACACTAATTGTATATGATCAGATTACTTGTCCTTCTGAACTTCTTTTACTGAATCATCCTGAACTTCTTTTACTGAATCATCCTGAACTTCTTTTACTGAATCATCCTGAACTTCTTTTACTGAATCATCCTGAACTTCTT
>Ga0114993_10000061_pt1 | contig 101758 bp, 83 predicted proteins | sample ArcticOcean_MG_C_FD_87042 | JGI IMG/M metagenome (GOLD analysis project Ga0114993, IMG submission 87042) | Marine microbial communities from western Arctic Ocean - ArcticOcean_MG_CB2_150 | ecosystem: Environmental > Aquatic > Marine > Oceanic | place: Arctic Ocean: Canada Basin | collected... | reverse complement strand
CGATGTCAATCAGTAGCCCATCGAACGCCTCGCGGCGGTCGGCGAACCAGTCCATGAAACTCTCTATTCGCGTGGCTTGCTGCACGTTATTCGTCACTGAACGTTCTTTTATTCTTCTGCCGGTGCGGTCTTGCGGATCCGTCGGAAGTTCGCGAACAGCAGTTCGATGAACAGGAATGCAGCCAGCGCGATGGCGACGGCGTACCGCAGATCGGTCAGGTTTCTGGACGGTCTCTTGCCGGCGTCCGTGAGGCCCGGGCTTCTGGATTTAAGAAGCTGGGCGTACACCTCGAGACTCTCGACAGCACGCGGGTCCGATTCGAGGCGCGTGTAGTTGAGCTCCAGTGGAGTGCCGTCAATCATGTGCACGCCTGGTTCGGCAAGGATTTCCGTGACCTCCAGACTGGCGGCAGCAGCGGTGGCGGTGTAGTCCTGGCCGACATCAGCGACCAGGACGCCGCGTTTCTTCTCGTCGCTCGGCTGGTACTGCACGATCTGATCGAGCAGCGGCAGGAAGGAGTACGACGTGGGAAACTCGCTCCATAGATGACCGAGATTGATGGCCAGCGTGAAACAGACACCGCGCCCGACATCCTCCTGGATGAGTAGGGGCGTTGCTTCGTTGATTCCCAGCAGGACCGTTGCATTCTCCGCTGCTTCCAGTTTGGCGACTTTGTAGATCGGGAACAGCAGCAGATCGCTGCTATCCTCTTCGAACACACGTGTCACCGAGCTGCCCCGCGCCATGTAATCAAGGCTGTACGCGGAGAGTTGATCGGATTGCCCGAGAATACCCAGAAAGTGGTTCTCTGTGATGCCCCAATGATTGAGCTTCGCCAGATTGTCGGCGCTGCGCCGGCCGGCGACATAGACGACCGTACCGCCGTCTCTGAGGTATGTCTGTAGCGCCTCCATCTCGACTTCACCCAGCGCCTGCACCGAGTCGAGTAGAAAAATTGCCTTGTAGCGATTAACGTCCTCGCTCCAAAACAGGTCGGGCCCGCTGACATCGACTTCGGTAGCCGGCAGGCCCGGGGTGTTGACCGTGAGAGCGCTGCGCAGAAACAACGCTTCGATCTGTTTTTGGCGCGTCGGCCCCTCGTCGAGGATCACCGCAACTTGCGTTGGTGGCCGCGGTCCGATCCAGATGTGCCAGGCGTTGTCGAGCTGGTAGCCCTCGAGGCTGGCAATTTCGACGACGGCTTCGTTGGTCGCGGGGTCCTCGAGATCGATGACATGCATCTCCGAATACTCACCTCGCAGTCGGACATCGATCGACGTCGTCGTACCGGCTGTGATCGAGAGCTTTGCCTGCATAGGCTGCAGCGAGTAGTTGCGTATCTGCACGGTGGCGCGGATCCGCCGCTTCTGGGCCCGCATGAAATGCTCGGGATAAACGTCGAGGATAGCGACATTTGGCGGCACTTTTTCATGGGGATTGACGATCTCTAGGTCGGCCTGGGCTGACACCTGCGGCAGCGACGCCGGCGCCCAGTCCTGCTGCTGCAGATCGGTAAACAGATAGATGAGGCGCCGGACGCCGGGCGCTTCAGAAAACAATCCGTCGAGGGCACTGAGCGCGGACGAGTGATTGCCCGCTACGACCCCGGGCCGTAGCGCCTTCACCTTCGCCAGCACCTCGCCGGCCGGTGTGCCCAGGTCGGCGCGATCGATGATATGATCAGACGATGCCAGCATTGCGAAGTTCGCCTTCGGCTCGGCCCCGATGATTTCCCGCGTCTTCTTGACTGCGAACGATTCAAAATCGACTGCGTTCATGCTCGCCGACAGATCATAGAAAAGGACGATTTCCTTGCCGGCGCCCGACACAGCTGTTTTCTGCTTCTCCCAAATGGGCCGCGTGAAAAGCAACACGATGAGCGCGAGGATGGCGAGTCGCGCCAGAAGCGTCCAGAAATCTCGCAGGCCGCGACGGCCGGACTGAAACTGCTGGCCCTTGAGAATATGCCGGATGGTCGGAAAAATAACGCGTCGCGGCACTTCGCGATGCATGAGGTGCAGAATGATCGGCACTGCCAGGGCGGCGAGGCCGGCGAGGAACAGTGGCGCTAGGAGACTCATCAGCGAAATTTCTCCCGACGGTTCAGATAGGCGGCCAGGCTGACTGCCAGCGGTTGCGAACTGCGCAACTGATGGTAGTCGATGTTGCTGCGACTGCAGAATAGCTGCAGCTCTTCGAGCTCGCGGCCGAAACGTTCGAGATATTCGCGGCGCACGATGTCCGGGCTGGTGGTGATTTCGGCGCCCGTCTCGCTGTCGACAAAACGCATCGTGCTCTTGAAGTCGAAGTCGAGCTCGTCATCATCCAGCACCTGGAAAAGAATGCAGTCATGGTGGGCAAAGCGGAAATGGCGTAGGCCCTTGAGCATGTCGGTGTCGGTGTCGAGAAAATCACTGATCATCACGACGATACCGCGGCGGTTGAACGATTCACCCAGATAGTTGAGCACGCCGGCATGGTTACAACCGCCGCCGGCTTTGAGTCGGGAGAGTTCGGTACAGATCTGGTGCACCTGGCCGCTGCGATGACCGGGCGGAACTCCGGCGTGTACTTTGTCGCTGTAGGCGTAGAAGCCGACATTGTCGCCCTGGCGATTGACCAGGTAGGCGATGCAGGCGGCGACGATCTTGGCATAGTGCAGCTTGCTGATACCGTGGGTGCCGGTGTATTCCATCGAGGCACTGACGTCGAGCACAATGTAGCAGTTGGTATTGGTCTCCTCCTGGAAAACCTTCATCTGATACTTGTCGTGCCGCGCGAAGACTTTCCAGTCGACGTATTTGAGGTCGTCGCCTTCGGAATAGTTCCGGTACTGAACGAACTCACTGCCGAAGCCGTGGTACAGGCTGCGGTGCAGGCCGGCGACGAACCCCTCGATGATCGTGCGGGCTAGGAGGGCATAATTCTCGACCTTGGCGAGGACCGCGGGGTCGATGTATTGGGCCGGGCGATTCGCCATGCAACTGCCAGTGCGAAGGTTTCAGGCGAGGGTGCCGGCGGCAGACCATCACATCGCCCTTGCACACGTTAAGCCGAGGTGGCCACTTCCGGCTTTGAACTGGCCGCCGCCGCCGCTGCCGCCGCGGTGCGTTTGATGGACCAGTTGTGGTAGAGGATCATCACCGGGGTGGCTACGAAGAGTGACGAGTACGTACCGACAATGACACCGGTAGCCATGATCAGCGCGAAATCGTTGATTGCGCCGCCGCCGAAGAAGAGTAGCATCAGCACTACGATACCGGTTGTCACCGAGGTCAGTAACGTACGACTGAGGGTGTTGTTCAGGCTCACATTGACGATGTCCAGGAACTTGCCCTTCTTCAGGTCAAGGTTCTCGCGGATTCGATCGAACACCACGATCGTGTCGTTGAGCGAGTAACCGATGATCGTCAGCAGCGCTGCAATGACCGGTAACGATAATTGCCGGCCGCTCAACAGGAAGATGCCCACACCGATCATGACGTCATGCGTCAAAGCCGCCACCGCGCCGAGGGCGTACCCGAATTCGAATCGGAAGGAAATGTACAGAACGATTCCGATAATCGCCGCGAACATCGCAATGATCGCCTGCTGCCGGAACTTCGCGCCGACCAGCGACCCGATCTGCTTGGTCCCGACATGCTCTACCTTGGCATCCGGAAAATTCTTGTTGATGACGGCGGTTACAATGTTGTCGCGATCCATCGATTCGCTGGACTCGCTATTCGTCCGTTCAGAGGCCTCCGGCACCACGACCTCGAGCAGACCGCCATCTGTCATCGATGCCTTGTAACTGACTCGGGCGTTGTTGAAATCCTCCTCCAGCGCCGAGCGTAATTGGGCCGCGGGAATCTGTTTCTCGTATTTGTAGGAGATCTCCATGCCGCCGGTGAAATCGACACTGTACTTGTCGGCACCGCGACCTATGAAGACCGCGATCGAGACCAGCAGCAGGATGGCCGACACGATAGCCGCGCGACGGCGCATGCCGACGAAATCGATATCGGTCTTGCTCAGCAGGCGTACCATCTTGACGTCACTGATCCACTTATTGTGGAGCATCAGATCGAAAATGGCGCGCGTCACGAACAACGCAGTGAAGAGACTGGCCACGATACCAATTGCCAGAGTGACGGCGAACCCACGGACCGGACCGGTACCGAAGTTGTACAGGATAATGGCTGTCAACAGCGTCGTGATGTTGGCGTCGAAAATTGTCGAGAAGGCGCGTTCATAGCCGAGGCGCACTGCATTGCCGACCGACTTGTTGTTGATCAACTCCTCACGGATACGCTCAAAGATCAGCACATTGGCATCCACTGCCATACCGATAGTCAGCACGATGCCGGCGATACCCGGCAGGGTGATTGTGGCACCGGCGATCGTCAGCGTGCCGAGCACCAGGACGATGTTGGCTGCCAGCGCGATGTCCGCAATAATACCGGCGAAGAAGTAGTAGATAACCATGAAGACGAAGACAAAAAGCAAACCCCAGAGCGCTGCGCTGGTACCGCTCTTGACCGAGTCGGCACCGAGTGTTGCCGACGTGGTGAACTCGCCTTGGAGGTCAATGTCGACCGGCAGGTTGCCACACTGAAGTACGACCGCGAGCTGCTTGGCTTCGTCGGCTGTGAAACTGCCGCTGATTTCAGCGCGGCCGCCGCAGATCGGTTCGTTCAGCACCGGCGCGCTGAATACGGTGCCGTCCAGCACAATGGCCAGCAGACGGCCGACATTGTCGGTCGTCAGCTCGCAGAAGGCGACACTGCCCGTTGCGTCAAAAGCCAAGTTGACCTTAAACTGTCCGAACTGATCGATCGTCGGCTCCGCAGTGTTCAGGTCGGTGCCGCTGACGCCGGTCTTCTCGCGACTGATCAGCAGTTTTGTGACGGTTTCCTGGTTGTTTTCTTCCGTGATCATGTCCATCAACTTGAAACCGGCAGGCACGACGAAATCGGAGTTGCCGTAGTTCTCTATCAGCTCAAGATTCTGCGCATGGACCAGGCGGAACTCCAGTTTCGCGACACGGGTCAGCAGCTTACGGTACTCGGCCACTTCCGCCGGCTTGACCGCGGGGACCGTGACGGAAATCGTACGCTCGCCGATTGGCTTGATCACCGGCTCAGTCACGCCGACACGGTCGATACGGTTGCGGATGATTTCGACGATCTCATCACGCACCGCCACCGCGGTACGTTCTTCCGATTCCGGCAAGTTCTCGAAGCCGATAACGAATTCCGTGCCGCCGGCCAGGTCGATGCCTTTCTTCAGTTTGCCGGAAGCCTTGCGGCTGATGAACTGCAATACTGTCTTGTTCGAAGCACCTTGCTGCTCGTAGATCTGGATGTAGTCGGACAGGATGATCGGCGGTTCGGCCTTGCTCGCCAGGCGCTTGACAACATCGCGGGCAGGTAGGGACGTGTTACCGCTCTCGTCCCTCGACGCTTCAATTTCCGCCGCCGCATCCTTCAGCAGTGTCTCGAAGCGGTTATCGATAAGCGATGGCTGGGCGGTGTCCCGCATCACTTCGAGAAACGGCTGGTCGCGGTATGGAAAGATCGATGCGGCCCACACTGCGATGATCACAATTATGATGGCCCATCGTGAAATCAGTGATTTTTTCATCACTCATGCTCCCTGTTTCGTAGTCGCATATCCGGCGCCGTTGTCAGTTGCGTTTGCGCCGGTTCTTGTTTCCGCTTGAAGGGTCTTCATCGGCGGTCTCGACCTCTTCCGAGCTGAGGATGCGCGTGATGTTACTCTTCTCAATTTCGAGTTTGACGTTGTCTGCGATCTTCATCATGAAGGTATGATCCTTGACCGCAGAAATTGTGCCGTGGATCCCACCGTTTGTGACGATTCGATCGCCGGCTTTCACCCGCTTGACACGCTCCTCATGCTCACGTTGCTTCCGGCGCTGCGGACGGATCATAATCACGTACGCAATGACCATCATCAGTGCCATCGGCACCAGAAGTTGCATGATACTGCCCTCTTGTGGGGCACCTTGGGCCAATAGAAGGAGATCCATTGTCATTGATTGAAAACACGCCTTCGGACGGGGTTGCCGTACCGTGAAAGTTACACAACAGTCGATGGGTAAACAGCTAGTCTACTGCCTCACCTGACTTTTGACAACCGCAATCACCAATTAAAAACACGCACATTCACGCCACCTTATCCGCCGCAGAAACGGCACGGGCTGGTTGCCGCGATCAATCAACAGAAACACCGAAGGCGTGCCGGCTACACTGATCACTTCCAACGCGATGCCACCACCGACACAATAGCCCGTGCCCGGCCTGAAAATCCTCGATAGAACGCCTCGACCCTTCCTGATTAGTGCTCTTTGATCTTAAGCCCTTAAGGTTTCTCAAATCCAGCTTGATCCGCTATCTTAGGTAACGATGTATCTACCCCGAAAACTCGTCTGCAGCCTGTTGCTGCTAGGCTTGATAACCGCGTTGCCGCTGCGTTCCGATCCCGAGAAATCGATCACCGCCAGCGACCGCGGTGCTGTGCTCAACCATGCCGCCCGCCGCAAGGCGGCTGTGCGTGCTGGCGATTTCCTGCTGCGTGTCCTCGACGACTCCGGGCGCTTTGTTTATCGGATCAACCCGATGCACCCGGAGATCAAAGCCAAATACAACTGGCTGCGCCATGCCGGCTCCGTCCTTGCGCTATGCCAGTTGTACGAAACCACCCGCAAGCAGAAATACCTCGATGCCGCCAACCGGGCAACTGCCAATTTTGTCCAGCACATCAAGCCTGTCCAGTGCGGCGATGCCGGTATCTACGCCGCGCTGATCTCCGACCCCGTCATCACTGGCAGCAAACCGGAGCTAGGCCCGGTCATCAAGACCGGTGGCTGCGCCTTGGCGATGATTGCGATGGCCTACGTCGACGAGCTCAACGGCAATGAGCGCCATCGCCCGACGCTGCTCCTGATGTCGGACTACATCCGCTTCTGCCAGAGAGACTCCGGCGACCTCAACTCCAAGTACATCCTCGGTTTGCAGGGGTTCCATGACTGGCAGTCACAGTACTATCAAGGCGAGGCGCTGGTTGCTCTGGCTCGTATGCAGCGGGCCTATCCGACAGACAAAAACCAGACGACCATGTTGCGGTTGCTCATTTATCTGGCCGACCAGTGGCAGGCCTCGACCGTCATTGACAGGTCGCCGCAGCGTCCGCTGTCCCGAGCGTTCGATCATTGGGGATTGCTCGGGCTGAATGCCTGCTTCGACCTGGTCACCGACGAGCAGCTGTCGGCGCACAGCAATCATTGGACCCGAAAGAAACTCCTGCAGCTCGCTGTCGACTACTGTGAGGATGAACTCAAACGCGTCCTTGTTACCGGCTCTGCACCCTACATCGGCTGTTTCGAAGGACGCGAAGGGGCAGTCACGCCGACCTCCATCCGTATGGAGGGTATCCAGGCGGCGCAGAACCTCGTGTTCATGTATGGCCGGGCACACGGCGTCCGCTTTGGTCAGACCATCTGGTGGTGGGATCAACGCATCGACCTGGCGCTGCGCTTCCTGCTTTCGGCCCAGTACACCGCGGGGCATGCCGCCATGTGGCCGGACATCGTCAATGTCGACGGCGCTATTCGCCGGCGTGCCGTGCTCGGGCTCGAGGAACGCAGCTCGGAGATCCGCATCGACTATTGCCAGCACGCGATCAGCGCGCTGCTGGGAAAATATTGAGCCGGGTGACGCCCCTATGCTCGTCATTTACGGCAACGCTTGTCCGTCCGCGTCAATCATAAGCGCTGAGGCTCGTGGATCGTTCGTTACTGTACATAAAAAAACCGCCCGAAAGCGGTTTTCTGGTGGAGCTGAGGGGACTCGAACCCCTGACCTGTTGATTGCGAACCAACCGCTCTAGCCAACTGAGCTACAGCCCCATGTCCGGTTCTGGCGTACCGTAGCGTCGAACGCGGCCAATACAATATCCTGTCGAACCCCGAACCTCGAACCTTGAGCCAACGGCATGTTGAACCAGCGCGGCTATTTCGGTCCCGCCGACCACAAACTTTTCGGCGCGGCGCACCGCAGCAGTGCCGCCCCGACCGGCGCCGTACTCCTCTGTGCGCCGTTCGGTGAAGAGCGCAAGTGTGCCACCCGGCTGTTGTTCGAAACCGCTACGGCACTGCAGCAAGACGGCATCGACGCGTTGCGCTTCGACTACAGCGGTACCGGCGACAGCCCGGGCGCCCATGCCGCCGCGACGATCAGCGGTTGGCAGGCTGACTGCCGCGTCGCTGCCGAAACATTGCAGGGCGCTGTTGCCGATGCCAAAATTACCGGTATCGGCGCCAGGCTCGGTGCCAACCTGCTGCTTGGTTGCGCATCCGCTGAAGGATCTCCGTCGCCCCACACGCGGATTCGCCGCTTCGTGTTGTGGGAACCGTTGCCCACAGGCGCTGATTATCTGGACGAAATGATCCGTCGCAAACAGATCAAGGAAGCCATCGGCGCCGGTCAGGCTGGCAAATACAGCCGTGAGACCCTGTGGCGGGACTCGAATGTTGTCGATTTCGACGGTTTCCCCATCTCTGCGACGATGGCCGATGAGCTGGCGTCGCTTGATTTGATGGCGACCCTGAATAACCTTCCCGACTGCGACGTCCTAATCCTGCATGTCACCAGCGCGCGCCAACTGCCATTGAACTGGCAGCGGCTCGCCGATCTGTGCGCGGAACGGCAGGGCTTCGAATTGCGCGTCATTCATGACAAACCCTTCTGGGGTCGTCTCGATCACTACCAAGCCGACAATTTGCTCAATGCGACCAGGAACTTCTGCCTGGAGGCGTAGCCTCACACGCCTCGCTGTCGTCACGCTTTTTGCCGTGACCACGGTTGCCCAGGATAATGACGATTTCATGGGCACCGTCGATGCTGCCCCGTGGCCGTGGGAGTCGCGCAAAGACGAAGTACGGCACGCGCAGCAGGCGTTTCTCAAGGATCTGCGCCAGCCGATGCGCAACGGGATGAATGTGCAGACAGCGCTCGAAGCTTGGTTCAAGGTCGAGGCTGCCGACCAGACGATGACGAAAAAGGAAAAGATCGCCATCCTCGAAGCCGGCCAGGCCACGATCGCTGCTGTTGAACCGTTGCCGCAGGCCGACTGGCCCGACAATCCTTCCGGCGTCGAACTGAAATTCCTCGAGAGCCTCAGCCTCCCGGACTACGAAGATATCGCCTGTCGCATCGTCGAGTTCGAGGTCGACGAACTGACGCAGTACGGTGTCGTCCTGTATCCGAAACGCGCCGACAAGTTCCCGCTTATCCTCTACCTCCACGGTGCGGCCTATGGTGTGCCGACGCATTCGCTGCCGTGGCTGGCCGAGTTATCACGCACCGGTTACGTCATAGCGGCACCCGCGCTGCGCGGTGAAAATCTTTTCGCCTCGTGGCACACCAAGAAGCCCGATTACGTCTGTGAAGGCGAGATCGAGAACCTCAAGGGCGAAGTCAACGATGCCCTGGCCATCGTCGATGGTGCGTACAAGCTCCCGCAAGTGAAGCCTGGCAAGTTCGGGATCATCGGTCATAGCTTCGGGGCCGGGGTCGGCCTCCTGACGTTGGCTCGGGCTGGCGATCAGGTCGCCTGCATGGTCAGCTACGACGCCTGGTTTACCAACCCGTTTCGCTATTATTTCGACCGGCTCAGCAACGGCTACAACAACTGGTTGTCCTGGGAGGAGTATATCGACCTGCCAATCGAAGAGCAGCTTCCCGGACTGATGGAGCGCAGCATCGTGCACAATGCCGGGGATATTCAGGCGGCGTTGCTGCTGTTCATCGGCGGCGGCTACTCAGGAATCTTTCACGATACGCACGAGCATCTGATCGAGCAACTCAAGAAATTCAAGAAGAATTACACCTACGAAGTCGTACCCGATGGCGGGCACAATTTCGTGCTCTACTACAGCTCCCGCCCGGCACTGTACGCCTATGAGATTCAGATGAACTGGCTCGATAAATACCTGCCGCCGGCCCGGGCGCCAGCCGCAGCGGAACTCGACGCGCCTGCCGAGGGCGCACTGCAAGAGTGACGGCCACCCCTTTCGATACTGCCGTGGCGCTCTCGCCGCAGGTCAACGAGCGGCCGGTCGAGTTTACTGTCGACGGTCAGGCGGTTCGGGGTATTCTGACAACCGTCGTCGATTCCCAGCCAGTCGCTTTGCTGTTCGTTCATGGCTGGGGCGGTGTCCGTGGCGGACCGCATAACCTTCTGACTCACCTTGCCCGAGCTGCTGGCGAAGCCGGCTGTTGCAGTCTGCGATTCGACCTGCGTGGCCGCGGCGAGAGTGATGGCGCCGCGCCCGCCGCCTGCCTCGCCTCCATGGCTGCCGACACCGTTGCTGCCGCCGAATGTCTCAAGTCCGATTGCGGAGTCTGCAACATTGTCATCGTCGGCATCTGCTCAGGCGGCAACATTGCCATTGCTGTGTGTGACCGTGTACCGGATGTCCGGGGGTTGTTCATGCTTTCAGTTTATCCATTTTCCGATGGTGACAATTTCGGGCGCGACGTCCGGCGTACTGTCCACTTTATCAAGGTCTACTGGGACAAGCTGTGGCGTCGCCAGACGTGGGATAAACTGGTTCGCGGTGAGATTTTCTTCGGTTCGATCCTGCGCGTGCTCTTTGGTCACTACCAGCGTGACCAGCGCCAGGCCAGCGGCGACGGCACTCCGGCGAGCCCGCTCGAGAGCCTGCGCCAGCATCCGGTGCCGGTTACAATCATTTATGGTGCTGCCGATCCGGACTATCAGGCGTCATTCGATTATTTTGCGGAGTTTGCAAGTAAGAGCGGCGTCGATATCGGCTTCCACACGATTCCCGGCGCCAATCACAATTTCTATTCAGAAGCCTGGAAGCAGGAGATCACTGGCGAACTGCTCGAGTTCATAGCGGCGGTTTCCGCTCAGACACAAAGCAGCATTGACGCAACGTGAGCTCGCCGGGCCATGAGATAAATGCGCCGTGGATGGTGTTGTCGTCGAATGTCGAAAACTGAGGAAAGACGGCCCGACCCCAGTTGTTCCGCAGATCCCTGTGGAGCAGACGATGCAATGCAAGCGCAAATGTTGTATCAGCAACCGTGGCTATGCCCGCGGGTGAGCCGAGTTGTAAACGGCGACCAGACGTTCGGCTGAGACGTGGGTGTAAATCTGTGTGGTCGACAGGCTCGAGTGTCCGAGCATCTCCTGCACCATGCGCAGATCGGCACCGGCATCGAGCAGGTGGGTTGCGAAGGAGTGGCGCAGGGCGTGAGGCGTGTAGTCGATCGACAGTCCCGCCTGTCCAAGATAGCGCTTGAAGGAGCGCTGCACCGAGCGCCCGGTCAGCGGTCCGCCCGCCTGATTGAGGAAAATACGGCCGCCAGCGCATTTGTCGGCAAGCCCTGCTTTCTCACGCTCCGCCAGATAGTCTCGCAGCGTCGCAACTGCCGGTGGCCCGAGAAAACACATGCGCTGCTTCTTGCCCTTTCCCTTGACGGCGCATGACTGGCCGTGCAGGTCGACGTCCGCTGCTTCCAGGCCGATCGCTTCGCTGATGCGCAGGCCGCCGCTGTAGATGACTTCCAGAATTGCCGCATCGCGGGCCGTGCAAAACTCTGACGAACCGCGGATTTTCGCATCACCGGCCTCGGCGTTGCGCCAGAACTCCGCCGGCGCCTGCAGCAGGCGGTCGACTTCGTCGACATTCAGGACGTGCGGCAGTGGCCGGCCGCGTCGCGGCGAGTCGAGCATGGTGAACGGATTGGATGCGAGCACTTCCTCGCGTATCAGGTATTTGCAGAACGATCGCAGGCTCGAGAGCTTGCGCATTGTCGAGGTGCGGGCCAGGTCAAGCCCGTTCAGTGCCACCAGGTAACGACGTGCCATCGCCAGATTAAAGACACGATCGTTGAACTCGATGTCTGCGGAGCCAGCAAAAGTCAGCGCCGCGAACTGCAGGATGTCGCGGCCATAGTTGTCGATCGTGTGACTCGAGGCGTTGCGTTCGATCGATAGGTAGTGCAGAAACTGCTGCCGCCGGCGATGGAACTCTGTAGCGCTTTTACTCATTTTCCCACAGTGCGTGCACGTCCTCGACAAGTGCGGTGTCGGTTTCTGCATCGGCCGCTTTGGCTACCAGGCCATCCACCTGTTCGATTGTGTTGAGGCCCACAATGACACTGCTGCGACATGGCGTCGTCATCAGGTTCCCAGGCAGCCGAACGCATCGGGCCGAAGCTACGCACGGACACGTCAAGGTCGGTACCTGCCAACTGAGGATATTGCATGATTCGATTCCTTCGTTTCGGTTGTGCGGGTGCGTGGTACGAACGACGTTCATACATTACCTTGTTGCATTGAAAAAGAACACAATCACAGGAGTTGAACTATGTCCCGGAATAATGTTGCCACCCTGGCCCTGACGCCGTCTTTCGGTTTCGGCGATCGCATTGGCGTCGCTACGCCAGGGCACGTGGAATCGATGAAACGCGCCGGCCACGGGATGCTGCCGATTTATCCGCAGCAGTCGATCCGCGAAATGGCACGGACGCAGCGCCAGCCCGAAGAAGTCATGGGCGACGCCTTGCGTGGCATGGCGCAGGCCGGCTGGACCGGTGAGACCGGTGCCGATGCCGATCATCTCAAGACGACTGAGGATGTCGACCGTACCGTGGCGGCCGGCTTCACGTTTTTCACGATAGATCCGTCGGATCACGTCGACGAGAAATCAGACGGCTACGACGAGGCGACCTTGCGCCGGCACTTCGATACGGTGAAGGACCAGATCGACTGGACGGACACCTACAATGGTGAGTCGGTGACCCTGCCCAACGGCACAGCCGTCGCGCTCGACGAGGAAGCGATCATGCGCGCCGCCGTCAAGTACGGTGTCGCTTTGAACAAGGGCATTGAACTGGCGAACTACATTCGGACAGCCAACGAAAACGCCGGTCGCGACTACGAAATCGAACTGAGCGTCGATGAAACGGAACAGCCGACGACGCTGGCCGAGCACTACATAATTGCCGACCAGTGTCTCGGCCGCGGCATGAAGCTGGTGTCGCTGGCGCCGCGGTTCATCGGGCACATGGAGAAAGGCGTCGACTACATAGGAGAAGTCGGGCTTCTGGAAAAATCGCTTGAAGATCACAACGCGGTCTCCGAGCTGCTCGGCCCCTACAAACTGAGCCTGCACTCCGGGTCGGACAAGCTGTCGATGTATACCGCTTTCGCGCGTGCCACGAAAGGCCGCTTCCACGTAAAGACTGCCGGCACCTCGTACCTCGAGGCGCTGCGCGTCGCCGCCATCAAGCAGCCGGACTTGTTCCGTCGCATTTGCCGGTTTGGCCGCGAGCGGTACAAGACCGACAAAGCCACGTATCACGTGCACGCCACACTCGAAGGCGTACCGCCGGTCGAGGACATCACCGACGACAGGCAACTCGAGCGCGTCTACCTGGAATGCTGGGAGGATGTTCCCGCAGGCGTCGGCTTTACCGAGGCCGGTCGCCAGATTTTGCATTGCACCTTCGGTTCGGTGCTGACACATGAAGAATTCGGCCCTGCCGTACGCGACTGCCTCGATGCCTATCCGGACACCTATACCGAGGTGCTGGCGGTGCACTTCGAGAAGCACCTTGCTGCTTTGCAGGCCGGCATGCCATAGTTGCATGGGGCTCTTCGTTTGTCCAAAGATAAATATCATAGGCTCACAAACTGAGGATATTTCATGCAGCTGCGAACCGTAGGAAGCGCCTTTGTTGGAACTGGAATCGTCGGGGAAATGCATGGCCGCGCTATTGATCGCAACCCCACGTCGCGGCTGGTTGGTGTCTTTGACAGGGACGAATCCAAGGCGTCTGCGGCGGCAGCAAAGTTTGGCGGTCAGGTCTATGCCAGCCTGGACGACCTGCTTGACGACCCGGATGTCGAGCTCGTACACGTGCTCACACCATTGGTATCACATCTGGAGACTGCGCTCAAGGCGTTGGAAGCCGGTAAGCATGTGCTGATCGAGAAGCCGGTCGCCCAGGAGATTGGCGACCTGGAGACGTTGCAGCAGAAAGCGGCGGAGGCGGATCGGCTTTGCATGCCGGCGCACAACTACATCTATACGCCGTCGATTCAGCGCGCCAAACGCCTCATCGATGCGGGTAACCTCGGTGAGATCTGCGGTTTCTGGATGTTCTTCAACATCTATCACAGTGAGGAGATCGCGGCTCGCTACGGAAGCGTACTGCGCGAGACTTGCATCCATCATGTGTATTCAATGCTGCACCTGCTCGGACGCCCGGTGAACGTGACCGCGATGAAATCGTATATCCACTACGAGAAGTTGGAGGTTGAGGATCAGGCGAGCATAATGTGTCAGATGCCCAACGGTGCAATCGCCAACCTGTGGTGCAGCTTTGCCGCGAACGACCCCACGAGCGACCCGTGGTCCGTACTCTACAAAATACTGGGAACCAAAGGCGGTGTCTGTTATTCCTGGAACGAAGCGCAGTACGAAGACAACCGCGGCCCGGCGTGGGGTCTGCCATGCTACGAGGATGGCTTTGCCGGGGAAGTGGAGTACATAGTCAACCGCTGTATTCTTGGTGATGAGGGCCCACTCTCGACCCTGGACGATGCGATTGACGCGCTGAAGATTGTGCAGACGGCCGAGCACGCCGTAGCCACCGGCACCGGCGCGCTGAAAATGGCGTACTGACAGGCAGCGTTGGTTGCCACGAGCCTGCCCGCAACGCCGGCGCGTCGTTCACCGCACCGCAATCATCCGATTAGCGGTCGTCTCGATGCGTCGGCTCTGGGAGTAGTGATGCACAGCTGCACCGCCGTCGATCGGCGTCGGTACGTTGACTATGAACTCGGCCCATTGCGGGCAGTTGTGGGCGACGTAAGCCAGGCGAAATCGCTCGATTGGCAGCGATACGTCCGGGATATCATCGGGGAACAGCACCGGGCCGGTATCAACCTGGTAGTAGTGTTCGCGATCGCTGACATTGATGCATTTCACGGGATACTCCAGCGACACTTTTGTGCCATCAACGAGTTCGTACTCGGTCTGAGACACGACTGTTTCGTTGGCCATGATCGCGTCGTAGACAGCGTCTCCATCGGCAAGGAGCTCTCCGTCGATTCGCTGTGTGTCGATGCGATGCATGCACCAGGCGTCGTCGCATTTGCCCGATTGCCGCTCGAGCTGCAGCGGACGGTCCGGGTCGATTTCGTTGGAGGCTTCCTGCCCGCAGCTTGCGAACTGTTTGAGGAGGAGAAAATCATCGGCCGATGCGACGACGCAGAAATCCGCATTCGGGTCGCGCCATACATCCTCTGTTACGTTGACCCGCTCGGTCTTGCATGAGGACCCGAGCATGTACGTGATGCCGTCCATGACGCAAAGGCACTCTATCGGCAAGCGTACATGGTTCATCGTAAACGGTTGTTTCGATGACACGGTAATCGGTCGTTGTATGTCAAAGTCGACGCGGAAATGGTGGTAGGAATTGTTGAAGTCGCAGACTTGCATGGTGGCATGATTGGGTTCGAGGTTAACAATTCAAAGTCGATGGGGGCAATGTAACGCCCCGTTTTATTTTGCGACAGCCCTGGTGATCGTGGCGGCAGCCTGCTCCAGGTCAGCGCGTTGGTGCTTGGCGGAGATCGACAAACGGATCCGCGCGGTGCCTTCAGGTACGGTCGGCGGCCGGATGGCGATCGCCGCAATGCCCGCTGCCTGCAGATCATCCCCTACCTCCACGGCCCGTCCGGCATCGCCGACGATCACGGGGATGATCTGCGTCGTCGATCCGCCGATATCCAGGCCGGCTTCGCGCAGTGCCTGCCGCATAAAAACGGCATTCTTCTCGAGACGTTCGCGGCGCCATTGTTCTGCCGATGATTTTGCCAGGCTCTGGCGAATCAGTTCGACCACCACCGGCGGCAGACCGGTCGTGTAGACCACGGTGCGCACATGGTTGACCAGGTAGTCGATCATCGTTGCCGACCCAGCGGCGTAGGCGCCGTAACAGCCATAGGCTTTGCTGAAGGTGCCCATCTGCACGTCGACGCGGTCCGCTATGCCGGCGGCGTCCGCCAGTCCGGCGCCCCGCGCCCCGAAGACGCCGCTGCTGTGGGCTTCATCGATCATCAGGATCGCATTGTGCTGTTCTTTCAGTTCGACGAGCCGCTGCAGGTCGGCGATATCGCCGTCCATGCTGAAAACCGTGTCGGTGACGATCAGCTTGCGCCGGTGCGAGGCGTGCTCACTGAGCAGTTGGTCGAGGTGCGCCAGGTCGTTGTGGACATAGCGATAGTGATTGGCACCGCTCAGCCGGATGCCATCGACGATGCTGGCGTGATTGAGGCGGTCGCTGAAGGCGGCATCATGACGCCCGAGCAGGGCGGGAATGATGCCGATATTAGCCAGGTAGCCACTGCCGAAGACGAGCGCTGCTTCGGTACCCTTCAGTTCTGCAACCTCCGTTTCCAGTGCGTCGAAACCAGGATAGTTGCCGACAATCAACCGTGATGCAGTGGCGCCGGCACCGCGGCCACCGTCGGGAAGTTCGAGGTCTTCGGACAGACCGAGATAGTCGTTCGAAGCCAGGTTCAGCAGGCGTTTGCCACCGAACTGTAGATAGCCGTCGCTGAGCGGCTGGGATATCCGCAGGGAGCGGTGCAGGTTACGCTGGCGCAGCGCATTCAGTTCCTTGGCTAGCTGCTCGTCGATGGCCATGGTTTCGAAGATTTCGGCTGCCGTTTCCGTTCGTTCTCGGTGAGGAGTCGCTTGCGCAGTCGAATGTTGTTCGGCGTCACCTCGACTAGCTCGTCGTCGTCGATGAATTCCAGAGATTCTTCCAGATTAAGTTTCTTTGCCGGTGCGATTTTCGCAGCCTTGTCGGTGCCGGAGGCGCGCACGTTTGACAGCTGCTTTCCGCGTTGGATATTGACCACGAGGTCGCCTTCCTTTCTGTTCTCGCCGACGATCATACCTTCGTAGGATTCATCGTTCGGCTCGATGAAGAATGAGCCGCGTTGCTGGAGTGCATCGATAGCGTAAGCGGTCGCCTGGCCCTTGTCCATGCTCACCAGTACGCCATTGGTGCGGCTTGGCATTTCGCCTTTGTCCGCGGCGTAGTGCATGAACCGATGCGTCACGATACCCTCGCCGCCGGTCGCCGTCATGACCCTGCTGCGCAGGCCGATCATGCCGCGTGTTGGAATAAGAAAATCGATGCAGACACGATTGCCGGTGCTCTCCATGCCGATCATCTCACCCTTGCGCGTACCGGCGAGTTCGATGACTTTGCCGGCCGATCCATCGGGAACGTCGACGGTCAGTTGCTCGATCGGTTCTTCGCGATTGCCGTTGTTGTCACGATAGATGACCCGCGGCCGGGAGACCGAAACTTCGTAACCTTCGCGCCGCATGTTTTCGAGCAGGATAGACAGGTGCAGCACGCCGCGGCCGCTCACTTCGAAGTCTTCGCCGGCAGTCTCTCCGACGTGCAGTGCCACATCGCGCTCGGCTTCCGCGAACAACCGTTTACGGATATGGCTGCTGCTGAGAAAATTACCGTCCTGTCCGTACAATGGCGAGTCGTTGACGCGAAAGATCATGGAGATTGTCGGTTCGTCGAGCACGATCGGCGGCAGAGCCTCGGCGTGTTCGGCATCGGCAATTGTGTCGCCGATATCGATATCCTCGATACCGATGACAGCACACAGGTCGCCGCAGGGGACTTCGTCGACATCGCTGCGGTCGAGCCCGTCGAACACCTGGATCTGTTTAATTTTCGCCGGCACGATGGCACCGTCACGTTTGATGACGACAAGTTTCGCGGTATGCTGCAGGGTGCCGCGATGCACGCGGCCGATGCCGACACGCCCGACATAGTCGGAGTGATCCAGGGTCGTCACCTGCATCTGCACGGGCCCGCCATTGCGCGGTGGTCCAGGCAATTCATCGATCAGCGCCTCCATCAACGGGATGAACGAGGTGCCGGTGCCTTCGGGTTCCCGCGCGGTCCAGCCGTCGCGGCCGCTGGCGTAGATGATCGGGAAATCGAGCTGTTCGTCGGTGGCTTCCAGTTCGACGAAAAGATCGAAAACCTTGTCGGTGATTGTGTCGGGACGGGAGTCCGGCTTGTCCATCTTGTTGATGATGACGATAACGCGGAGGCCCAGATCCAGTGCTTTCTGCAGGACAAAACGAGTCTGCGGCATCGGGCCCTCTGCGGAGTCGACCAGCAGCAGCGCGCCATCGGCCATGTTCAGGACGCGCTCGACCTGCCCGCCGAAGTCGCTGTGACCCGGGGTGTCGATGAGATTGACCTTGGTGTCGCGGTAACGGATGCTGATGTTTTTCGACAGGATCGTGATGCCGCGCTCGCGCTCCAGATCGTTGCTGTCGAGAAAACAATCGCGCATCTCTTCGTTGTCACGAAAGAGTTGGACTTGCTTGAGGATATTGTCGACAAGGGTGGTCTTGCCGTGGTCGACATGTGCGATAATCGCAACGTTTCGGATTGCTTCCATGGGCGTTACAAAAGGATGCGCTGTGAGGGCTGTGAAAGAAGCCGGGTACTATAGGGGGGGGCGCGGGGGAATCAAACGACTTCTTGTGGGACGGCGCATCGCCGTAGTGCTCTTGCTACAGGAACCCGCGACGGCGGATCAACCGAGGATGGCATTGTCGGTGCCGAGGAAAATGCCGTTGAGGTTCATGCGGAGCATTTCCGGATTGGTCGCCTTCTCGAGGGCCAGGTCTTCGGTGATCAGCCCTTCGTTGCATAGATCGAGCAGGCACTGGTTGAATGACTGCATGCCTTCGTTGCGGCTGGCCTCGATGGCCTGCGGTAACTTGTCGAGCTTGTCCTGCTCGAGCAGCTTGCGGATCGTGCCTTTATTGATCATGATCTCGAGCGCCGGGACGACTCCCCGTCCGACGGCGCGCGGCATAAGACGCTGGCAGATGATGGCGGCGAGGTTGGTGGCCAGCGACTGACGAATCTGATCGCGCTCGTCATGGCCGTAGAAATCGAAGACACGCTGAATCGTCTGCGAGGCGTTCGACGTATGCATCGTCGACATCACCATGTGCCCGGTATCGGCCGCGGTGAGGGCGGTGTCGAAGCCGTCGCGATGGCGCATCTCACCGACCATGATGACATCGGGATCCTGGCGCAGGGCATGAATGAGTGCAGAGTTGAAAGAGATCGTGTCGATGCCCACTTCGCGCTGCTCGAAGATACACCTGCGGTCCTCGAAGTGGTACTCGATCGGGTCTTCGATAGTGATGATGTGGCGGGCGAAGTTGTCGTTCATGAACTCCAGCATGCACGCCATTGTCGTTGACTTGCCGGAGCCCGTCGTGCCTGTCACCAATACGATGCCGCGTTCTTCGGAGGCGATCTTGAGGAGGATTTCAGGCAATCCCAGCCCTTTGTAGTCCGGCACCTTGTCTTTAATATGGCGGAACGTCAACGCCATCTTACCGCGCTGCCGGTGCAGGTTGACACGGAACCGGCCGACGCCGTCCTCCTGGTGTGCGAAGTCCGCATCACCGGTTTCGTCGAACGTTTTTTTGCCACGTTCGTCGATGATCTCATCGACCGCTGCGCTGATGAATTCTTTGTCCGGTACGAAGTCGGCGATTTCAACGAGAGCCGCATCGATGCGGAGGGCAACGGTGCTGTCTTCACGGATGTGCCAATCAGAGGCACCGCCTTCGACGCCGGCTTCGAGGATAGCCTGGAATTTTGACTGTGGCATCGGCTTTTTTCTCACAAAAACGTCTATTCAGAGCGCTTGCACGGTAGCGGGATCAGGATTGCAGATCTTCCGGGCACTCGGGGAACACTGGCAGATACCCGTCCAGTGATGATTGGAGGTTCGACAGCCCGTCTTTCACATGCACCAGCTGATGGTTCGTTTTGATCAGTCGCACCGCCAATACCTGCGCGACGCTGATGGCGACTTCCGGGTGCTCAAGAACGAACTGCTGGAAATTATCGACCACGAAGAATGTCGATTGCTCGACGGTTGTCACCGTAGCGACGTTGGTGGTGCCGAGCAAGGCCGAGATCTCACCGAGGATCGTGCCGATATCGTCGACTTGCGCGAGGTCATAGCCCTTGGAGCTGATCTTTACACTGCCGGCAACGAGGACGTAGACCTTCGACTCGCGGCCACCCTCTTCCAGCAACGTTGTGCTGGGCTCAATCTCCACTTCCGGCAAATTGAATTTGCGCAGTACATCAATATTCATGGTACACTCCCATATGATAAGAAAAGGGCGTGACCGCTCGGAACCCTGACCGATCAGGTTAGGAGCCGGTAGATACGCTAACGTCGTCGTCGGCAACTTATAGCGCCGATGCCAGGGCGTCCAATGCTCAACTCTCTATAATGGCATTATCCGTATTGAGGAAGATGCCTTGCAGGTTCATCTTCAGCCCTTCCGGATTAGTCGCCCGCTCCATCGCAATTTCTTCGGTGATGGCACCTTCGTTGACCAGGTGGAGCAAACCCTGATCGAACGACTGCATGCCTTCCTGGGTGCTCGCTTCGATGGCGTTTGGCAGTTTTGACAGCTGATCCTGCCCCAGCAACTTGCGCACTAGCGGCGAATTGATCATGATCTCGACGCCCGGCACTAAACCCTTGCCGATCGCCCGCGGAATCAGGCGTTGGCTGATGATGGCCCGTAAATTCGTCGCCAGCGCAAGGCGAATTTGGTCGCGCTCCCCATGTGGGTAGAAATCGAGAATACGCTGGATCGACTGCGACGCATTGGTCGTGTGCAGGGTCGTCAACACCAAGTGTCCGGTGTCGGCTGCCTGTAATGCTGCGTCGAAACCCTCGCGCGTCCGCATCTCACCAACGACAATAACATCCGGGTCCTGGCGCAGTGAGTTGATCAAAGCCGAATGGAAGGACGACGTGTCCAAGCCTACTTCGCGCTGGTCGAAGATACATTTGTCGTTGTTGAAGGTGTATTCGATCGGGTCTTCGATCGTGATGATGTGGCGCTCGAAATTCCGGTTCATGTGCTCCATCATGCACGCGAGCGTCGTCGACTTACCCGAGCCCGTTGTCCCGGTCACCAGGACAATGCCGCGCTGGCTGTTGGCAATATCGAGAATCGTCTCAGGGAGGCCGAGTTCGTCCAGCAGAGGCACCGCCGCTTTGACATGACGCATTACCATCGCCATCAGTCCGCGCTGGCGGTACAGGTTGATACGGAACCTACCGATACGGTTGACCAGGATCGCGAAGTTGGTGTCCCCGGTCTTGTCGAATTCCTCCAGGCTTTTGTCGGAAATGATTTCAGAGACGGCTTCCAGCAGGAATTCCTTCGATATCACGACGTCCGACATATGCTTCAACCCGCCGTCGATCCGCAGCATTACCGGAGAGTCTTCGCGGATGTACCAGTCGGATGCTCGGGCCTCGACACCCGTTTCGAGAATTGCACGCAGCCGGATCTTTTCCATTATATTCTGCTGTCTTTTTTTGCCGGGCACAGTTGCCCCGGCAGGAAGGGTTGTTACGTCTATCTAGTATACGCAGAGACGGCTTCGAAATCAAGACCCACGGCTCTGAACATTGAGGCTGGCAACCGTGAAGCGAGGTGTAATAGACGCTTGAAACGTAGTGGACCCGACGCTACCGTATCCATTCGATTTTCGAAAGAAATCTTTGTGCGCCCGTAGCTCAATTGGATAGAGCGTCTGGCTACGGACCAGAAGGTTTGGGGTTCGAATCCCTACGGGCGTGCCAGTTGATCATGAGGGCAAGGTAGCTCAGATGGTAGAGCAGGGGACTGAAAATCCCTGTGTCGGCGGTTCAATTCCGCCCCTTGCCACCACCTCCTCCACCAAATGGCTATCCGTCCAACCGGTTTGTTACACGAACCGTATCGCCATCGGGTATTCCCAGAGATCGCCGTTGCTTGCCTTGATGGCGCCGATGACCGGAAAGACGACCGCCAGAATGCCCAGCACGAAGAGGATCGGGATGCCGATGATGACAAACGCCAGTAGAAATGCAACCACGGAGTAGATCAGAAAACTGATCAGCCAGTTGGCGACTGCCCGGCCGTGGACGTCGCACTCCGGAATCTTGTCCTTCTGCATTTGCCAGATGACAATCGGCACGATCCATCCGACCAGTGGTACCAGGCAGCCGCAAAGCTGCGTGAGGTGGATCAACATCGGCCATAGTTTTCTGGCTTCCAGGGCATCGGGCATTGAAGACGAATTGCCGCTCAGGACCTTTGCTTTCGCCGTCTCGAATTCTTGTTCTGAAAGTGTGCCCTGTTCTCTCAATTCATTCAGTCTGCTCAGTTCATCTGATATGCTCATTTCCGTAGTCTTTCTCCAATGTTATGTCTTGTAGCCGCAGCGACGCTGCTACCGCGGTGCCGCGTTTGACTTGTCGTTGAGCGACCAATCGTAGGGCAGCCAGTCGATTCCCGGTTCCCGGCCCTTGTCGAGCTGTGCTTTGAGATCTGCATTGAAGTCTCCCGCATATTTAAGCACCGAACCGGAGGCCTGTTCGAAGTCCCCACCGTACCATTGATATAGCTTTGTCAGCCCCACGCGGTTTGTCCGCTTCTTAAACTTGAACCAGCTGGCGTGGTTGTGCACAAACGCCGTCTGCGCCTCCAACTGCTCCTCCAGGCGCTCTGTAGCGAATGCTTCGCTGCGCAGCGGCGGGCAGCCCACGGCCGCACACACCAGGGCGAAATGAATCCGTGGCTCCACGAAGGCCGGTCGGATCTGCTTGTGCTCGATCTGGTTCAGACTCCATGTATGGCCACCCGCTTCCCAGCGGACCAGGTCCCAGGCATTCGGAATGTCCTGGATCGAATCGATCGGATAGTGCTCGACGATCAACTTTATCGTGAACGCGTTGTAGGCATTGAGCAGGAACACCAGCCGCTCTGAACGCCCGAGTTCGTCCAGCGGCGCTGTCTCTACAGCCGCCAGATACTCGTCAAGTGTTCTGACGTCCGTTTTGATACCGGCGTAATCCACCCAGCCGTTGGCGTCAACATGCTTCTTCAGCAACGTGTCCAGTGGGGAATGGTCGAAATTCGGCCCGTCTGGTTCGTCCTTATACGCCTCGCGGAGATTGACTGCGGGAGGACCGAACAATTGGTTGATGAAGCTTTCGACCGCACTACGGTTAGCTGCTGCACATGCCCCAAAAATAATCGTCAGGATGATTACAATCAGCGCCGCCCACAAAGCCCTGCGCCCGTTTTTTGTGCCTTCATGTCGGGATGTCATCTTTCGTTTCTGTGGTTATGTGGCAATATACGTTAGCCTTGTGGATTATGCTTGTTGAATAATGCACGCATCCGCAGATAGTAGCCAGGCAATTTGCCAAATTGCATACGAGATGACTACCAAACGCCAAATCTATGTTGTTACTTTCCTGGTCGATGCTGCGTCCGGAGCATTTATTTTTGCTGTCGGGCGTCTACTGGCCGAGGAAAGTGTCGGCCTGCTCAGCCTGGGTTTTGTCGGTGCCGCTGCCGCTGCCGGCTGGGCGATCGTCGCTCTGCCGGCGGGTCAACTGAGCGACCGGAGTGGTCGCCGCTTCACCGCGTTGCTCGGCGCCTCGCTGCTGTTGATCAGCACTGTGGGGGCCTTCGCCTTCCAGAATTTCCGCGGGCTTTTCCTGGCCTTCTATTTCTTCTGCGGCGTCGGTGCCGGTGCTTTTTATGCCGGCCTCATTCCCTGGCTCGGTGACCTTGACAGCGGTGCGTCGCGCAAGGAGAAAACGCGGACACTGATGATATTCTGTTTTGCCTGGAACCTGGGGTTACTTGGTGGCAAAGCTGCCGCCGGCCTCCTTTTCGTCGTCAATGCGTTCGCTCCGATCGTCCTTGCCGTATTGCTGTCGGGCGTGGCCCTGATTTTGTTGTTGCGCCTGCCATCAGATGTCCGTGCGCCTGAGTCTGAGCTGCCGCCGCCGCCCATGATAGTAGACCAGCGGCTGTCCGTTGCGTTTGGCCGCATGTGCTGGGTGGCCAATATTGCCGGTACCTGCTGCGTCGGCATTGTCATGTACCTCTTGTCCGACCTTGCCGTTGCTCTTGACGTGTCGGCACCCGGCCAGGGGTTGATCCTGGGGCTCATGCGTGTTGCGGTCATGGTCGCCTATCTGGCGATGCATTGCTCTGATTTCTGGCAGCATCGCTTGACAGTCATCATTGGCGCCCGTCTCCTTGGGCTTGCCGGCCTGGCTGTCGTCTGTGTCGCCACCGGTTCTCTCGGACTCCTGATCGGACTGAGCTGCCTTGGCTGCATGTTGGGCTTCAACTACTTCTCCAGCCTCTACTATGCTACCTCGGGAAGCAGCGATTGCCGGCGCGGCCGTGCTTGTGCCGTTGTCGAATTCACCGTCTCGTTAGGTGTTGTCATAGGCACTCTCCTGGGCGGCTTCGCCGGCGTGGCCTTGGGGTTCCGGGCCCCCTATCAGATGGCGTTCGTTATTATTGTTGCCATGTTTATCCTCGAGCTACTTGTTTTCTTATTTTACGTCGCCCCGGTTCACGCCGCCGCCAAAAAACGAATTCTCGATACCTCTAACAAAAACAAGTGAAATAGCTGAGTGAGCGGAAAGCTTGTATCTCTTGAAAAGGCAGGCTCTTAAAGAGACAGGAAACTTAAAGCGGGGGATACAAGCATATCAGAGAGAGCAGCCGAGACGGCCTCGGGCGAGTTGGAAGGCGGTCATTTCGGAGGAATTGAGGTAGGGGTCGTAGTCGCCACACACACAGCTCGCACACAATTCCAGCAATGCCTGCTGATCGTGTACCGCATCGCCTGAAAGATGGAGGTCGGCGCCAGTATCGGGCGTTGTCGAAATCAGCAGGGTGGGAATCATCGGATTCGCCTGGGACACCTCGCTGTCGGTGACGACGCAGATGACCTGAACCCCGGCAGCGCCTATACCACTTAGAAGTTCTATGTCGTCGCTGTTGGGTGCGTCCATTATGTGAAAGCCGGCACGTCCGCTTGTCCGCCCATAGGCCATCGTCGGCTGCACTGTCTCGAGACCCAGTCTCGAACAAAAAACATCGGATGCCAGGATGGAAGCATTGGCCGTCACGACGATCGTGCCACCGCCGGCGACGATGGTGGCGGCGGCAATCGCAAGTGTCTCAGCGGTCGTGTCAGTGACAGGTTCCAGGCTGTGCAACCCGACGCTGCAGCCAGCTGGGGCGGTAGCAGGCAGCCCCTGCTGCAGGCGGTCAATGACCCATTGCTCGATTTTCTGTGTTACGGCGTCGATTCCACCGTCGAGTTGAATGCTGCCCCAGCCGAATGCGGTTGGATCGACACCGCGCGTTGCGAGGAGATCTTCGAAAAAGTCGTTGTGGAATTTCTCGCAGCCATGCTCGAGCAGGACGCCGACCTGCACGTAGGGATGCACGAGATATCCGGCGAGAGTACGCGCGGCGATGTCATCCTCACCGGAGGAGCATCCACAGCCCTCAGTGTGGGGCAATGCCACGTACTGCCTGACGCCGGCATCCGCGCCGATTGCTTTGTCCTGGAGCGACGCGGCGATGAGGCCGGCGACCTGGCTGGAGCACAGGCTGTTTGGCAGGATCAGGCCGAGTTTTCGCGGCACGTCACGCCAGGGTTGCCAGTCGGCTGCGGCTGCGGTGTCGATTTTCAGTGGCTGGTCATCGAACTCTTCCCCGGCTGCGATTGCGGCGGGGGAAGCGCCGGGCGTCTGCATCCAGTCACGCCAGATCTGCACCTGTGAATGGTTGGCGCGCTCGCCGGCGGTACGCTTGCCGCCGGCAACGGCTATTGATTCCTCGAAGGTACCCTGGGTCAACGTCGGCATGTCGATGCCATCGAGGTAGCGGCCGGCGTTGATGTCCATTTCGTTTTCCAACAGCTCATAGCGTCCGGTGGTGGTTACGACCTTGACAGTCGGGACGAACGGGAAATTGGTGATCGAGCCGTTGCCTGTAGTGAAGAAAATCAGGTTGCCGCCGCCGGCGACCTGTCCGGCGATACTCTCGAGGTCATTGCCGGGGGTGTGCATGAAATAGTAGCCGGGCTCGGCCATCAACTCGGCGTAGTCGATCGAGTAATCCAGCCGCATATCGGGTGTTTTCTTGCGGGCTGCACCAATGGATTTTACGATGATGTTGTAGAGACCGCGCAAACGGTTCCCTCCGGATGGGTTGCCTTCGGCGCTTTGTCCGTGCCACGATGCGAGGGCGCGGAACTCTTCTATGTACTCGAGGTATTTCCTGGCGGTCTGGTGATCGCGCACATTGCTGAGCATGTAGGGTTCGGCACCGATGAGTTCGGTGGTTTCGGCGATACAGGCTTTGCCGCCGTATTGCACGATTGACTTTGCCAGAGCGCCAATGAGGGGGTTGGCAGAGATGCCGGAGAAGGCATCGGACCCGCCGCACTGCAGGGAAAGGTTGAGGTTGGCGATGGATTGCGGTGTGCGCCGGGTACGATCAACGTCGTCGAGCCAGGCGAGAATCGTTTTTCGTCCATCGGCAATTACCTGCTCGGTTCTTTTGCCGCCGGCGCTCTGAAAGGCGACCGGATGACTGCGCCAGTTGTAGGCTTGCGTCTCGAGAAAGTTATGCAGGCTTTCGTTGTTGACGGGTTCGTCGCCGACATCGACGGCGAGCACGGCGCCGACGTTGGGGTGGACAACAAAACCGGCCAGTGCCCGCACGAAAAAGTCTTGATTGTTCGGCATCTGTCGGCTGCCGCCTTCGGTATGCATCACTGGCACAACGCCATCAATGTTTGGGTGGCTGGAGTCGATCGAGGCGGCGATACGTTTGACGACGGCATTGGTGCGCGAAGTTGTGGCGAGAACGACGATGTAATTGCGGGTGCCGACACCGCGTCCGTTGGCACGGAGGTATCCGTCGAACGTCCGGTCAGTGGGCAGGCGCGGCAGTTGTTTGCCGATGTTCAGCGTGGCGGTGTCGAGGTGGTATGGCTCGGCAAAATCATCGAAATTCGCGGATTCCGGCAGCGATAAATCGAGGCGCCGTCCTTGCAACGACTCGAGCATGAGATCGTTGCACAGGTATTCGCCGGGTGTGATGTCTCGTCTGGCGGTCCCGAACGGCAGCCCCCAGGACAAGACCCTGGCGCCTACGGCGATTGTGGAGTCCGCAAAACGGTGGCCTTCGAGGACGGTGTGGGACAGCGTGTAGCGGGCGTCGTCACGGGCGATTTCGGTACCGGCTTCGAGGCGGCGGATCGTGATCGCGACGTTGTCGGCGGGATCGGCCAGTCGGGCAACGTCACTAAATGCAATAGCTTTTGCCATGTCAATTCTTTTCCCAGAGGTTCGCGGGGTAGGTGTCTTCGTTGATGAGGCTTTGGACAGCGGCCATGATCAGCGGCTTATCCAGCTGGTAGGTGATGCCGTGCCAGCGTTCCTGTGAGTGCAGAACAGTCAATCGGGCGCGGCTCTCGCCGATGAGTTCGTCGATGATCACGGGCAGGAGAAACTCTGACTTCGGGTCTTTGCCGTGTTTCTCCAGGAACGGCACGAATCGTTTCTGCAACTGTTCGAACACGCGCGGCATGAAGCCCCAGAAGTTCATCGATGTCGGTTCGTCACCGGTGAACTCGGTGGTTGTGCGGTTCTCCTCCTGCATGCGGGCGCCGCCGTCGCAGCGCTCGATTTTGAGGCACTCGCGGACGGTTTGCAGATATCCGTCCTCGCTGACCTTGCAGATGCCGCGCGCGACGGTGCCGTGGTCGGAGAGTGTGTTTCCGAGACGGAACGCCACCAAAGCGTATGTCGGCGCGTTGAGGTCTTGGAGCGTTGCGAGGTGCTCTGCGAGAACGGCAAAGGTGGTGCGCCCGTAAAAATCATCGGCGTTGATCACGGCAAAGGGTTCGTTGACGTGGCCGCGACAGGCCAGCACGGCGTGGCCGGTGCCCCAGGGCTTGGTCCTGTCTGCTGGGGCGACAAAAGGCTCGGGCAGTGCGTTGATGTCCTGAACGACATAGTGTGTATCGATCTGCGACTCGAAACGCTGGCCGATATGTGTTCGAAAGTCTGCTTCGATGGTGCTATTGACGATGATCACCAGCTTGCCGAAGCCGGCCCGTAAGGCGTCATAGATCGAGTAGTCGATGATGATCTCGCCGGCCGGTCCGATCGGATCGATCTGCTTGCAGCCGCCGTAGCGGCTGCCGATCCCGGCGGCCATGATGACCAGTGTTGGTTTCATGGTTTCTGGACAATAGTAGAATGAAAGATGCAAGGTGGGGAGACAAACGGCTAAACGTGAAGGTAGTCGCGGTCCATTGATTTTTAAAGTTACGGATTCATGTGCCGCCGTTCTGGCGCTATTGTATACAGCGAATCTTTGGAGTCCATGACATGCTCATCAAAACTAGATCTTACGCCCGAGCGGGGTTGCTTGGCAATCCGTCCGATGGTTTTTTCGGCAAGACCATTTCTTTCACGATGTCGAACTTCGTAGCGGATCTGGAGCTGTGGGAGAGCCCGGAGATTCATTTCGTCACGGGCGCTGTGGAAGACCTCCGATTCGACAGCCTGGACAATCTTTTGACCGAGATCGGGCTGTACGGGTACTACGGGGGCATTCGTCTGCTGAAAGCGACGACCAAGGTGTTTGTAACCTGGTGCCGTGAGAACGGTGTAGAGCTGCCAAACCGGAATTTCACTGTTCGTTACCTGTCGACAGTCCCGCGCCTGGTGGGCATGGGCGGGTCCAGCGCCCTGTGTACGGCGATGTTCCGGGCGTTGATGCAGTTCTACGAGATCGATGTGCCGATGCAGATCATTCCGACTCTGTGTCTGCGGGCAGAGACCGAGGAGTTGACGATCCAGGCGGGGTTGCAGGATCGAGTCATCCAGGTGTACAACGGCGTGATGTTCATGGATTTCGACGAGCAGCTCATCAAGTCACGTGAGTACGGCGACTACAAGCGCATCGAGAAAGCCGGCATGCCGAACGTCTATGTGGCCTATGACCGGGTACAGGCGGAAGTCTCGGGCAAGTACCACGGTGATCTGCACAGCCGCTTCGACCGTGGCGACAGCGACGTGATTGATGCGATGCACGAATTTTCGGACATCGCACAGCGCGGCTACGAATGTCTGATGCAAGGGCGGCCACACGAATTGTCAGCGCTGGTGGATCAGAACTTCGACGTCCGCGAACGCATCTCCGGCAACGGCATCTCCCCGGCCAACCGCAAGATGGTTTCGGTCGCGCGTGACGCCGGTGCATCTGCGAAGTTCGCAGGCAGCGGCGGGACGATCGTTGGAACGTACAAAGACGACACGGCACTTCAAGTGTTACGCGAGCGTCTTGAGGCGATCAACTGCGAAGTTGTCGTACCGGAAATCCCGGACGTATGACAGCGGTGCGTACAGCCATTCTGCCCGCCGCCGGCCTAGCGACGCGTTTTCTGCCGGTCACCAAGGCTGTGCCCAAGGAGCTTTTGCCGTTGGGCAACAAGCCGGTGATCCACTGGATTGTCGACGAAGCGGTGGCGGCGGGTGTTGAAGAGATTGTCTTGGTGATCAGTCCGGACAAGACGGTTATTCGCGAATACTTCTCGCCGGCCCCGGCATTGGACGATATTCTGCAGGCGCGCGGCAAGCCCGAACTATTGGACGAACTGAACCGCCTGCTCGATCGTGTCGCCTTTACCTTTGTCACCCAACATGAGCCCAGTGGTCTGGGGCATGCCGTACTCTGCGGCCGCGACGCGGTCGGAGATGAACCCGCGTTGGTATTGCTCGGCGACGCACTGATCACCGCAGAGGTGCCGGTTGCGCGTCAGCTTGTCGCCGTATTCGAACAGGTCGGCAACAGTGTGCTCGGCCTGGAAGAAGTCCCGGATGAAAAGGTGATGTCGCGTGGAATTGTCGCTGCCGAAACAACGCCGGACGGCTTCCTTCGTGTCAGCGATGTCGTCGAGAAACCGCCAGTTGCGGAGGCTCCAGGCAATCTTGCCATCTCCGGCCGTTACCTGTTGACGCCTGCGGTGTACGGCTATTTGGAATCTGCGGCGCCACGGCCGGACGGGGAGATTTGCCTGACGTCGGGGATTGCCGGTCTGATTGCGGACGAGGCGGTGTATGGCTGTGTCTTCGACGGCGTGCGTCACGACACCGGCACACCGGCCGGGTATTTGAAGCTTCTGAATACGCTGCTGACGCAGTAGTGGCAAAATGAACGGCGGCAGAGGCCCGTTCCGCTTGCTTGCAGCTGTGTCAGAGATGCCTGTCGATGATCGCGCCGAGTTGATCGATCTTTTCTTCGATATCCTTGACCAGGTGAAATTGGGTATGGGTGCGGTCGAGATTCTCCTCGGCGTAATGAATCTTGTAATAGGTGTCGCCGTTGAGGTAATCGGCTAAGAAGCGGATGCCGTTCTCGAAAGTCATGAGAAAACCGGCATGCGGCAACAGTTCAATCTCCCGCGTCTGCAGAAATGACTTTGCTTCGCCGACGTAGCCGCGGACCAGCGCTTCGTAGCGTTCGATGTCGAGTGACACTTTGCTAAGGTCCTTTTCATTCTCGGCGAAGTCGCCGGTCGAGGTCCGGACCAGTTCGCCGAAGTCATACAGAAGTGAACCTGCCATGACTGTGTCCAGGTCGATGACGCAAACACCGTCACCGGTTTTAACGTCGAGCAGGACATTGTTTATCTTTGTGTCGTTGTGCGTGACGCGCACGGGAATCTCGCCGGATTCCAGGCCGTCGGTAACGATCCGGATCTTGTCTTTGCGGGCCAGCGCGAAATTGATTTCATCGCGGCATTGGGCGACTCGCCCGGCGGTGTCTGCGGCGATAGCGGATTCGAGTGCCGCCATGCGTGAGGGCGTATGATGGAAGCCGGGAATCGTTTCGTTGAGATCGTTGGCGTCGAGGTCAACGAGCATCCTCTGAAACCTGGCAAATGCGAAGCCGGCCGCCTCCGCCTGGCTCGGGCTCTGGACGAAGTCGTGATACTCGGTGTTCTCGACGAAAACGTAGGTGCGCCAGTAGTGGCCGTCGATGTCGCGGCACAACGTGTCGCCGTTGCGTGCCTTGACGATTTCCAGCACCTGCTGCGGACCCGAGTCGAGTTGGCTGCCGAGATGTTCACAGACCCGGACAATGTTGCTCATCATGCCGACGGGATCCTTGAAGACCTGATGGTTCAGCCGCTGGTGGATGAACCGCCTGGAACCATCGCCGTCCCTGTAGGTCGCGGCGTACGTATCGTGGATATGCCCGTTGCCGTAGGGTGTGCACTCGACGAGGTCGCCCTCGATCGCGAATCCGGCCAGTACGTTTTTGATGTCATCTGGGACCATGCCACTGAACGTAAGTGCGAACAGTTCATGATTCAAGATTGCCGCGCCCGGACATGCCGTCAAAATAAGATGCCTTTCGACTGGAACCTCAGCGTCCTTACCGACGACTAAGGAGGGTGAGCGCTCAACCCCCGCAATCACACATTCAACTCAAACATCGAAGAGGTTTCCGATGAAATCCAAGTTGCTGATCGTCCGTTTCGCCGTTACTATCGCTGTCACCGGCCTGGCGCCCGAGGCGTCCGGGGTGGAATCGATGCGGCTGTTTCAGTCGCTCAACCTGGCGGCCCAGAGATGATGCGACACATGCTGATCGACCATCTCGACCGCCGGTTGGACTTCGCGCCGGTGCAGCGGTCGAAGTGGAGCGCGTTTTTGCTGAGGCGGACGGAGAGTTGATGGGCTTGCGCCGGGAGCATCAGCCGCAGACCGATGCGATCACCCAGCGGGCGATTAACGAGCTTGCGGTGCATCTGGATAACAGCCAGCACAACAAATTGGAAATCATCTACGCGTCGGCTCATAATGATTGGGAGGTTTCGAATCGCGCCGGCGCTTCAAAAACGCATCCGGACGTCAGTTCGACGCCGCGGCAAGATGGCAGCCGCTGACTTGGATTTGTGCTGTAAGGTCATTATAATTATTAGGTTGGCACAATTCATGTGTCCAATCTGTGGAAAGTTTTTTCCCAAGCCATCCATTTCAGGGCGAAACATGGATAAGTTGTCATATCTCAACAACACCAACGGTGCGTTCATCGACGATTTGTACCGGCGCTACATCGATGATCCGCAGTCGATCGAGCCTTCCTGGCAGCGTTTTTTCGAGGGTGTCGAATACACGACCCAGCGCAAAGAAGCCGGCGAAGAGGTCAACACCAGCGACAGGGAAATCGCGACGATGAAGCTGATTAACGCTTACCGGGAACGTGGCCATCTTTTGGCCAAGACCAATCCGGTGCGGCCGCGTCGCTATCACATGTCGGATCTGAACCTTGATTTTTTCGGACTCACCGAGATGGATCTCGATCTCGAGCTCGACGTCAGCAGCCAGATCAATCTTGAACGGACCACGCTGCGTGGCATCGTGCGGCATCTGAAGAAGACCTATTGCCGTTCGATCGGTGTCGAGTACCGGCACATTCCGGATTCGCGGATCCGGCGCTGGCTGAACCACCATATGGAATCGAGCGGCAACGACCCGGCATTCACCAATGAAGCGCGCGGTCGGTTCCTGAAGAAACTGGCCAAGGCGGTTGGTTTTGAGAATTTTTTACACGTCAAGTATGTTGGCCAGAAGCGTTTTTCTCTGGAAGGCTGCGAGTCGTTCATTCCGGCGCTTGACGCGGTGTTTCAGCAAGGCGCCGAGCTGGGTGTGAGAGAGTTCGTGCTTGGCATGGCCCATCGCGGGCGGCTGAACGTGCTGGTGAATCTCTTCGGAAAATCTTACGAGCAGATGTTTTCACAATTCGAAGGTGGCGCTTTGCCGGAAGACGTGTATGGCGACGGCGATGTCAAATATCACCAGGGGCATTCAGCGGACATTATCACTGACAGCGGCGCGCCGTTGCACCTTAGCCTGGCCTTTAACCCGTCGCATTTGGAAGCCGTCTGCCCTGTCGTGCTCGGCAGTGTGCGTGCCAAAGGCGAGCGCATGTTCAAGAATGATTTTTCAAAGATCGTCCCGGTCGTGGTGCATGGCGATGCTTCAATTTCAGGGCAGGGCGTTGTTTACGAGTGCGCGAACCTGAGCGGGCTCGACGGCTATTCCACCGGCGGCGCGATTCATATCGTCATCAACAATCAGGTCGGCTTCACGGCGAACTATCGTGAGATGCGCTCGAGCCTGTATTGTACGGACATTGCCAAGGTGACCGAGTGTCCAGTGTTCCATGTCAATGCCGACGACACCGAAGCCGTGATTCATTGCGCCCAGATGGCGGTCAAGCTGCGGCAGGAATTTGGTATCGATGTGTACATCGATATTCTCGGCTATCGCCGCCACGGTCACAACGAAGGCGACGACCCGAACTTCACACAGCCGTTGCTGTACAAAGCGATCTCCCGCCACCCTACGGTCCTCGACATTTACACCAAGACCCTGATCAGGGACAAGGTAATGGACAAGGACGAGGCGCAGAAGATCGCGACCGACTTTCATGCCGAACTGCAGGACAGCCTCGACGACGCCCGAGAGCACAAGCCGTCGATCGAAGTGGATTTTCTGGGGCGGCAATGGAGCGGCTATCGTTCAGCGCAATCGGAAGATTTCGATCAATCGGTAGACACTGGCGTGTCTCGCAGGAAGCTGATGAAGATTGCAGACACTCTCGTTGCCGTGCCGGATGGGTTTGCGATCTATCCGAAAATGCAGCGCATCATCGACGGCCGCAAGCAACTGATTTTCGACGAGGGCCAGGTGGACTGGGGGCTGGCGGAGTTGCTTGCTTACGGTTCGCTGCTGACCGAGCAAGTGCCGGTTCGCATCTCCGGACAAGACTGTAAGCGCGGCACATTTGCTCATCGCCATTCGGTGTTGTTCGATGCCAATGACGAGACCGAGTACCTGCCGTTGAACCATATTCAGAAAAGCCAGGAACGTCTTCAGATTTACAATTCGCATTTGTCGGAGTACGGCGTCATGGGTTTCGAGTACGGCTATGCCGTGGCTATGCCCAATGGCCTGGCTATCTGGGAGGCCCAGTTCGGCGACTTCGCCAATGGCGCCCAGATCATCATCGATCAGTTCATCAGTTCGGCCGAATCGAAGTGGCAGCGCGTGTGCGGTCTCGTGCTGTTCTTGCCGCACGGTTATGAAGGCCAGGGGCCGGAGCATTCCAGTGCGCGCATCGGCCGCTACCTGGAGCTGTGCGCCGAGCTCAACATGATCGTCTGCTATCCGACAACTGCTGCAAACATGTTTCATCTGCTACGCCGCCAGATGCATACGGAATTCCGCAAGCCACTGATCGTGATGACGCCGAAAAGTCTGCTGCGCCATCGCCTGACGCGTTCCGACGTGACCGAACTGACAGTCGGTCGGTTCCGCGAAATCATTGACGACGATGCCGTCGATCCGAAGACGGTCAAGCGTGTGCTGCTTTGCTCCGGCAAGATTTATTACGAGCTCCTCGAGTATAAGCAGGCCGCGGATATTGATTCAGTGGCGATTGTGCGGCTCGAGCAACTCTATCCATACCCCAGAAAACAGGACGCCGAGCTGCGTGAGAAGTATGGATCCGCCGAATGGATTTGGGTTCAGGAGGAAGCTGCCAATATGGGGGCATGGAATTCCGTGCGCGACCGTTTCGAAGGCATCGTATTCCGGCTCGTCTCCCGGAAGGAATCGGCGAGTCCGGCGACCGGTCTCGCAGCGCGACACAAGGTAGTCCAGCAATCTCTCGTTGTCGATGCTTTCGCCGGCCAGTAACGGCTGTTGCCCTCGGCGGGCCGCCGACTTCCCGACACCACCCCCATTGGGCAACCATTACCACAGCTTGACATCCGACACTTGACACCTGATACATTACCTTATGAGCAAATTAGAAATTACCGTGCCGGCTGCCGGCGAGTCCGTTAGCGAGGGCGACATTGCCCGATGGTTCAAAGAAGACGGCGACATGGTCGAACTCGACGAGCCGTTGCTCGAATTGGAAACGGATAAGGCCTCCTTAGAGATTCCCAGTCCGGGTAGCGGCCGCCTGAGTATCACGGTGCCCGAGGGCACGATAGTTCTGGTCGGGGAAGTGGTTGGACACGTTGACACCGCCCAGTTCGAGCAAGCCGAACGTCCGCCACAGGCCGACGAAGCGTCTCCGTCCGTCACCGGGCAGACGGAGACGTCGGAGGTCGAGAGCGCGGAAGAAGACACGATAAAGGCTTCTACCACTAAGAACGTCGAAATGCCGTCGCCTGCCGCCCGCAAGCTGATGGTCGAGAATCAGGTTTCAGCACAGGACGTGCCCGGTACCGGCAAGGGCGGGCGCATAACCAAGGCCGATGTGCTGCGATATATCAAAGAGCGCGATGACATGGAAGCGACGGCCGACATCGATCGGTTCGAAAGCAAGGCGCCACCACCGCAGCCTGCCGATAGCGAGCCGGCGAGACCGGCGGGGAGCGATGAAACGGCGCCGATGCCCGGTGTGCCGGCACCGCCCGGCGCACCAGCACCGCCCGGCGCACCAGCACCAGCACCGCCCGGCGCCCGGCCGACACGTCGAGAGCACATGAGCCGCCTGCGCCGAACGATCGCCGAGCGGATGGTCTCGGCCAATCAGTCGATGGCTCTGCTGACGACGTTCAACGAAGTCGACATGTCGCGAGTCATGGAGATGCGCACGAACTACAAAGAAGCGTTCAAGAAAAAGTACGATGTCAACCTCGGCTTCATGTCGTTCTTCATCAAATCGGCGACGCAGGCGCTGATGGATTTTCCGGCGATCAACGCCTATATCGAGGAAGAGGATATCGTTTACCACGATTACTGCGACATCTGCATCGCTGTCGCGACAGCGAAAGGCTTGGTGGCGCCAGTCGTCCGCGACACGCAGACGTTGTCGTTTGCCGACGTGGAGAAAACGGTTTACGATCTGGCGAGCCGCGGCCGCAACGGCAAACTGTCGATCGATGATCTGACGGGCGGCACGTTTACGATCACCAACGGCGGTGTGTTCGGTTCAATGCTCTCGACGCCGATCGTCAATCCCCCGCAGAGCGCCATTCTCGGGATGCACAACATCGTCCAGCGCCCGACTGTGGTTGACGGTGAAGTCGTGATTCGTCCGATCATGTATGTGGCGCTGTCGTACGATCACCGGATTATCGATGGCGCCGAGGCCGTGCAGTTTCTAGTGACAGTGAAGCAGTTCATTGAAAATCCGTCACGACTGCTGATCCAGGTCTAAGGCGCGCTTTGTCAAACCAATACCAACTGATCGTGATTGGCGGGGGCCCGGGCGGCTATGTCGCCGGCATCCGGGCGGCCCAGCTCGGCATGCATGTCGCCGTGATCGAGAAAGGCTCGACGCTTGGCGGCACCTGCCTGAACGTTGGCTGCATCCCTTCGAAAGCCCTGCTCGATTCTACGGAGCTTTACCACCAGGCGAAGGAGAAGTTTGCCAGTCACGGCATCGGTGTCGGTGACCTGCAGTTCGACCTGGGAAAAATGCTCGGGCGCAAGGACGAAGTCGTTTCAGCGACCGTCGTGGGCATCGATTATCTGTTCAAGAAGAACAAGATCGATCGTTTCACCGGTACCGGCAGTTTTGTCGATCCCAACACGGTCCGGGTCTGTGGCGAGAAAACCGAGGACCTGACCGCGGACAACGTCATTATCGCGACCGGCTCGGAGAGTATGCCGCTGGCGGTTGCACCGGTTGACGGTAAGCGGGTGATCACGTCGACTGAAGCGTTGAACCTGGGGGAGGTGCCGGGGCACATGGTCGTCATCGGCGGCGGTGCCATTGGCCTGGAGCTCGGATCGGTATTCGGTCGCCTGGGCTCGCAGATCACCGTCATCGAATTCATGGACAACATCATTCCGGGCATGGACAGCGATCTCGGCAAGGCCCTGCAGAAGGCGCTGCGCCCGCTGAATTTCAAGTTCCATCTGCAGACCGTCGTGACCGGCACCAAAGTGGGCGGCGACAAAGTCACGGTCACAGCAACCGACAAGCAAGGCGGGGAACTCACTGTCGAGAGTGATTACGTTCTGGTCGCTGTTGGGCGTCGGCCTTATACAGACGGGCTCGAACTGGCAACGGCGGGCATTGAAGTGGATGGCCGAGGTCGTATCCCGGTCAACGAGAGACTGCAGACGGGGTGCCGCACATTTACGCGATCGGCGATGTCGTTGCCGGACCAATGCTGGCACACAAGGCCGAGGAAGAGGGCGTTGCCGCGGTCGAATGGATCGCCGGAGAGCAGCCGCAACTCAATCACAACACGATTCCGGGCGTTGTTTACACGTGGCCGGAAGTTTCGGCGGTCGGCAAGACTGAGCAGGAACTGAAGGAAGCCGGCCGGGAGTACAAGGTTGGCAACTTTCCGTTCAAGGCCAGCGGCCGGGCTCGCGCCGCCGCCGAGACCGACGGTTTCATAAAGGTCCTAGCCGACGCGGAGACCGACGAAATCCTCGGGGTCCATATGATTGGTCCGCGCTGTGCCGACCTCATTGCCGAGGCTGTCGTGGCAATGGAGTACCGTGCCTCGGCGGAAGATATCGGCCGCATCATCCATCCGCATCCGACCTTTACGGAATCCTTCAAGGAAGCCGCGTTGATGGCAACGGCCGACCGGGCGCTGCATTTCTGAGCGATGGATGTCGGCACGTGGCTGCGGCCGTGAATGTATGCCGAGACATCGAACGGACGAAGGCGCCCCCCCCCGAATACCGGTCGATCAACGCTTGCGCTGCTTTGGTGCGCCGGCGGGCAGCTTCTTGGGGTCGGTGTGTTTCATCCACTGCAGCAGGCCGGACCAGTTGTTTGGTCCGACTTTTTTCTCGAAATACCGGTAGCCGTCGCCGTAGATCCTATCGGGCGAGGTTTGGATTGATTCGAGCTGATCTGCGAAATCTCGTTTCCGGCACAGGAGGACTGCGACATACTGGCAGATGCCTTCCTCGGCCCACAACGGCAGGCCATCGAGGTGCGGAAAGAACTCAGCGATCATGTCGTGGGTGAACTCGTGGACCGCGGTCGTCAGAAACGTGTCGGGCGAGAGTGCGTAGAGTATATAGATCGTCTTTTCGACTTTCTTCGCAGTTGTGGTCTTACCGAAGCCGTTGCGACTGGTCCTGGTAGTTTCAGTCCGGTGATAGAAACCATTGAGCTGCAGGCCGTCTTGCTGATCCACCCGCAGATTGGTACGCTTGTTGAGTTGATCGCGACCGACGAGTTTGAGCTTCGGGATCTGCCGGCTTTTTCGGGCGGTAATCCGGTAGAGCTCCTGGCGGGCGATCCGGAAGAGCTTCATCGCCTCTACCATGTCGTAGATGACGATCTTGTTGCAGGTTTCGCAGACATGCCGGAGGTCGGGCAGTTCGCCGCCGCGCAAGAACGGCAGTTGACAGGCTGTGCAGCGCGGGCTCTTGGCGTGGAGGTCGCAGAACACATGTCCCTTGATTGTGAGCCGCCGGATCAGCGGCTTTTCACAGACCTCGCATTGCGGCAGAATGCTTTCCAGGCAGGCATTCGAACAGAATTTCTTCTTTTCACTGATGATGTAGCGGCCTTTGAGCTTGATGCCGCAGTGATTGCACCCATCCAGGGTCGTCACAAAGCATGTTTGGGAGCAGTAGGCCTTGATGCCGGATGTGATGTAGCGGCCCTTGATTGATTTTGCACAGCTGCTGCAGTTCCGCGCTGCCTGGACGACGGCGGGGGACGCGAACAAGGCCAGTAATATCAAAACGACAAGCGGTGATCGTTTCATCGAATTTCCCGGCGTTTTTCAGGTTGAGGGCTCATGGAGGTACACCTTCATGTGACGCTGTTTCATGTGTGTTTATTCGGCGAGAGGATTGCGGTTTGTCGCAAATCACTTGTAGCCGCACATCGCATGCCGTATCTTTGGCGCTCTTTCACTCACCGACTCACATGCATGGAGAACTATACATGCCTTTCAAGCTATTGATTACTGATGTGGTATTTGAACCGGATATCGAGCAAGAGATTCTCGGTGACGGCGTCGAGATCAGCACGGAGACCGTCGAAGGCCAGCACGCGCCGGACGCGGTGTACAGCGCGGCCGATGCTTTGATGTGCTACCACACCCTCGAATTCCCTCCAGAGATCATCCGAAAACTCACCAACTGCAAGATCATTTCCCGCGTCGGTGTGGGCTATGACAACATCTGCCTGCAAACTGCAGCGGATATGGGCATCCTCGTGTGCAATGTGCCCGACTACGGGACCAACGAAGTTGCCGACCACGCCATCGGGCTGATGCTTGCGTTGTGCCGGGGGATTCCGCAGATCAACGAGGCAACGCGCAAGGGCGGCTACGATTTTGCCGCCTTCGGCAAGCTGCCGCGCCTGTGGGAGCGCAAGTTTGCCGTAGTCGGGCTTGGCCGCATCGGCACCGCTACGGCATTGCGTGCCAAAGCCTTCGGTCTCGATGTATGCTTCCATGATCCTTATCTTCCGGACGGCGTCGACAAGGCGCTGGGTATCACCCGCTACACGGACCTTTACGAAATGGTGGCTGCTGCCGACATCATTTCCATACACACGCCGTTGACAGTCGAGACCCGCAATCTGGTCAACGCCGAGTTTGTCGCGACCATGAAGGACGACGCCTACCTGATCAACACCGCCCGCGGCCCGATCGTTGATGTTGACGCGGTAGGTGATGCGTTGAAGGCCGGCCGCTTCGGTGGGGTCGGGATCGATGTGTGGCCGACCGAACCGCCGCAGGACGAAGCACTGATGACCGCCTGGCGCGCCCGTGAACCCTGGACCGATCGCCTGCTGGTGACCGCGCATGCGGCGTTCTTTTCTGGCGCCGGGATTCGTGAGATTCGTGAGAAAGCGACGCTCGAAGTCAAGCGCGTGCTGAACGACGAACCGCCGCGCAACTGCGTCAATGTCGATCTGTTGACTCACGCCCGTATCGGTGACGAGATGCTTGCCAGGGTCAAGCGCCTCAAGGAAGGACCGCCGCCGGGTTGATCGGAGCGGGACGGCATGGCGGGAGTATCCTTTGCAGCGTCAGACTATACTCAATGGATACTCTCGTCGACCTCGTGGTCGGCGGCGATCGGACTGAGCGATACCGCGGCGTTGGCGGCTTTGTCGCGATATGGGCTGGCCGGCCCCGGCGCCAGCCATTGCACGCCGTTGGTGATGACCTGCTGAATGTCGGTGTTGTGGTAGATTGGGAAGGTTTCGTGGCCGGGCCCGAAGTAGAAGACCCGGCCTTTTCCCCGGGTCCAGGTGCAGCCGGTTCTAAAGACTTCACCACCTTCGTACCAACTGATATAGATCAGTTCATCGGGTGTCGGGATGTCGAAATGTTCACCGTACATCTCGGAATGATCGAGTTCGATATAGGTGCCCAGGCCGTTGGTGATCGGGTGGCCGGGATTGACGCACCAGATACGCTCCAGTTCGGCGGCTTCACGCCACAACAGCCCGCAATCGGTACCCATCAGGCGTCTGAATATTTTTGAGTAGTGGCTGGAATGCAGCACCATCAGCCCCATTCCTTTCAGTACGCGCTGGTGGACCCTTTCGACGATCTCATCGGCCACCTCATGATGCGCTACATGCCCCCACCACAACATGACATCGGTATGATCGACCACGTCCTGTGTCAGGCCGTGCTCCGGTTCGTCGAGCGTTGCATAATTGATATCAACCGCATCGCCGAGCCGCTGTTTTACAGCTGCGCCGATGGTGTTGTGAATGCCGTCAGGATAGATGCCGCGAATGGTTTCGTTGTTTCTTTCATGGCGAAATTCATTCCAGATCGTGACGTGGATAGGCATGTTATGCTCTAACTCCGATGAAGGGGTGAGGAAGGTTATTCGTTACGATAAATAAGTCGTCAGAGTTTGTAAAGCATTAGGTAAACAACTACGCCGCTGACGGATACAAACATCCAGACCGGCCAGATCCAGCGGGCCAGCCGCTTGTGCCTGTCGAACGACTTGTGCCAGGCATGCCAGACCAGCACGATGATGAATGGCAACTGGACTATTGCCAGGATGACATGGGGGATGAGTACGGCAAAGTACAGTGGTCGCGTCCAGTCTTCTTTTAGATAAGGAACCGAACCGGCGTTTACGTGGTAGACGACATATGAAGTGAGAAACAGGACCGATGTGATCAGCGCCGCGATCATGAATCGCTTGTGCACCTCGCGGTTGCCGCGCCGGATGCTGATATATCCGCACAGAAGAAACACGGCGGCGGCACTGTTCAGGCAGGCATTGAGTGTCGGCAGATCGCTGAAAGTCATATGACGGGTTCTCTCACTTTGTTGTCCTGGCGAATTCGCCCTGCCAGGTGTCGGGTGGCGGCACGTGGATATATTTCTTGACGCGTTCGATCATTGCCAACGACGGGCCATCGTCGGGAATAATGGTGACCGCCTGTTCGAAATAATCGATGGCTTCCTTGAAACTCCGCTTCCAGTGAACCTTGAGGCCCAGGTCGTACAGTTCCAGGACCCGGCGCTGGTTATCGCGGATTTCGCCTTTCTTGGCCACCAGTTCGTAGACCTGGATTGGCACGGTCTTGCCCTTGACGATGATCTTGTCGAGCAAGCGCGCTTCGATATCGTTCTTGGCCAGATCGTAGGTCGATTCGCCGATCATGATCAGTGTCTCGTAGTCCTTGTTCGCCGGCTCGAAGCGCGCTGCCTGGTTCACGGCATCGCCCATCACCGTGTATGAGAATCTTTTCTCCGATCCCATGTTCCCTGCCGAGACGATGCCCGAATTCAAGCCCATACGCGCCATCACATCGACACCGAATTTTTTCTTGAAGCCCGGTGCCAATTCGGCGATCAGGGCCTGCTGATCAAGCGCTGCCCAGCAGGCGCGAGTGGCATGGTCCTCGAGCGGATAGGGCACGCCCCACTCCGCCATGATCGCGTCGCCTTCGTACTTGTCGAGATAGCCGTTGCTGGCCATGATGATGTCGGTCATCGGACTGAGATAGGCGTTCAGCAGTTCCACGAGTTTCTCGGCGCCGAGGGTTTCGGAGATCGTCGTAAACCCGGCAAGGTCGGAGAAGAACATAGTCGCTTCCATTTTCTGTCCGGCCAGTGAAAAACTTTCGGGATTTTCTTCCAGATAGTTCAGGACATCGCCAGACACCATGGTCGAGAACATGCCGCGGATCTTTTTCTTCTCGCGCTGCTCAGAGAGATAGTTGTAAAGTAGCACACTGAGGTAACTGCTGAACATAAAAACGGTCGGCGGGACGACAGGCAAAATGAACTTGTGTATTTGCACCATGCCGTAGACCGTGGCGAAATAGCTGAGCGCCACGAGACCGATGAGTACGGAGTAGCGCACCGGCCGGAGAAACGCGGAACACGGCATTAGCAACAGCCACAGACCGACAAGCGCCAGGGCCCCTTCTTTGTTCGTCAGCGGCCGCAGGAACGTGCCGGTAAGAATATTGCTCGCTGCCGTCATGTGGATGTGCACGAACGGCGTATTCGAATCGACCGGGCACGGACCGACATCGGTATTGCCGGTTTCGGTGATGCCGACCATGACTAGTTTGTCGTTGAGCAGTTCGTACTTTTCCCTGCTGACCCTCACTTTGCCGGTGCGTGCCAGCATCTCGTCGAGCGGTTCGTCGATGACTTTGGCAAATGAGATATTGTTGAAGTTTTTGATGCGTCCGACGAAATCGAGAAACAAGTAACCGGATTCATCGATCGGCACATTAACCTCGGACCGGCCCTTTGGCCGTATGATGATGCGGTCGCCGTAGATCACTTCGATTGGTGGCAGGCCCTCGATTTCTTCCTCACGGCTGTTGAGGTCGTTGAGGTCTATATCCCAGTAATACAGACAGCTGAGCAGCGCATACGACGGCAGGAAAAGGCGGCGTGTCACGAATTCGCCGGTCTCGGGATCTTTGAACTCGTATTCAATGCCGCGCAGCAACTGGATGCGGCGGATTAATCCATCTTCCTCGCGCGGCACATCGATGTAGCCGAGAGAACAGTAGTCGAGGAAATCGTTACTCGGCAGCTCGGCGGCGTATTTATAGTAGTCATAGTCGTCCGGGATATTCTGAACGTACTGCTGCGGGATCGACATATCCTGCAGGTACGGCAGCATCGTGCCGTTGCCTTCGGATAGAGCCTCATCGTCATTGCCGAGAATCGCGACGGGGTTCCATGATCTTGTTCGGTCCTCTGGGAAGTAATAGGCCAGCAGTGTCTTCGAAGTATCCGTATCCGAGATTCCGGCCATGGCGTTGACGAGGTTGAGGTCGCCGAGTGCGAATGACAGCAGGGCAATATTCGTGAGGATGTGTTGATCGGTAATTTCGGATTCTCCGTGGGCCAGTGATTTAACCGATTGGCTGATCTCCATGAGCCGATCATAATCTTCCAGGAGCGAATCAGCCTCGTGCTTTTTGTCGATCTCCTGGCCAATAGCTTCCTTGAAGACGATGTCGAAGGCCACGACTTTCGGCTTGAAGACGTCGCGAAAATAGGGTATTTGATCAAGAAACGGCTTGCGTGTGACCCACACGCCCTTGCCGTACGCTCCCAGATCGACGCTGGTCTTGTCGTCGATGCCGATCAAGGTGATCTGGTCGGCGATCGGCTGTGACGCAAGGGCGTTGCGCTGGCGGATGAGGAAGTCGCCAATCAGCGGCTCTGAGCGCGTCAGTAGCGGTGCTGGCCCGAAATTGACCAGGGACAGCAGCAGGGTAGTGCCCAGGGCAACGGTGACTAGGGCGGGATTGACCAGGCGGAAATTGCGTTTTAGGCTTGCCATGCCAACGGTAAGGGTGCTTTGGGATCAGGTTTGCCGGGCAGCGGGCTCGGGCTCAGGCAGTGCCCGGCACCCGCACCGTGCGGCCACAACTGGGAGAATCGCGGTGTCTGTCAGAAATAGAAATTGAGACTGGCGTTGGCGCGGTGATCTTTGAGCTGGTGATACTTGAGCGTCTTTTCGTATCCGATACTTACGTCCATCCAGTCCTTCGGTGCGTATGACCCGTCGAGACCGACGATCCAGAAGGTACTGTCGACGTCCTCTTCTTCGTTGTCGAGCATAGTGTAGAAGGTGGCATACGCGAGTGTCGAAAACTCGTCCGTCCAGCTTTTGTTGGCATCGACCATTGTGGCCCAGGACGCGTCTTCATTGTCGAAGAGCCGGGTAAACGAGCGCTTGTTGAAGCTCGCCAGCGAGGTTGTCAGGCCGATGTCGATATCGTCGACTTCGGTCGATATCGAAGCCAGCATGCCTGCGCCCAGGCGATCGACGTTCTGCGCAAGATTTCCCGGCACACCGAGGATGGTCACGATGGCATCCTCCACGTCGATCTGCGAGTAGTTGAGGAACGCGCCGATCGTCAGCTTGTCGGTGACGGGGTGGTTGGCGTAGAAATCGTAGACTACGGTGCTCCGTCGCATATCAACTTCGCCACCAACCTTGTATTCAGAATAGTTTACGCCGAGGCCGAAGTCGAATGAATCAGCGAATGTGCCATCTAAAAAAAACGAGTTTTCGCGGTCGTGTCCGGAGCCGCCGGCGTCACTGAAACTGGCGAAGCTTGCCGAGGTAGAAAGGCTCAAATTGGTGAAGTTCTCACCGAATGCCCCACCGGGTGCCTTGGTGTGGGAGGTGCCGGAGCGTCGCGCTGCATTGAGGCTGCGGCTTGTGGTAGACTGTGCCGTGTTTTGCTTGGCGGTCTGCACCAGGGCATCGACGATTTCGACGGTCCGGATAGCGTTGCGCACCTCCAAAATCTGTGCAACGACAGTGTCCTTGTCGCCGGTGGCGTTCTCGAGGATTTCCTTGTTAACTTCGATCAACTGTTCCAAGGATTGAAGGCGCACAGCCAGGTTTTTCAGCGTAGTTTTCAAGCCATCGTTACGGCCTTCGGCGAAGTTGATTTTCAGGTGCTCGGTGTTGATTGCAGCTTTGGAATCGTTGAGGCTCTGGCGGTTCACGTCACGTTCAACGATGAACTGATCACTGACGGCAGTGTCGACTCCCAGCTTCACGGTTGGCAGCGGCGTCTGTTCGATGAACAGGTCGGTGGCGGTGAATACCGGCGGGATTTCCGGTGGTTCCGGTTCGTAGGGCAGCTCGCCGCCGCCCTCTTGCGAGGCGACCTCGGCGAACATGATTGGCACGGGGAGCACCATCAGAGCGAGCAGAAAAAAAATTATGGTGTTGCGAATCATTATTATCAACTCCCGCAGATTTGGCGCACGACCGGCATTTTACATGCAAACCCGTTGCCAGTTGAATCGATTTGTTACGTTATCCGGCGAGTTGGCTAATTCAAGGTCGCCGGGACCGCCACAGCGCCTTGGGGAACGAGTCTCGCCCCGGTAAAGACCGTTCGTTTTGCGCTTTCAGCCACCATGGCTATATTGCAACCAACACGCCCGATCACTTTTTACGACAGCCTGAGCATTACGATAGCTTGGGCGCACTGAATTCTCACACTTTGTGCCATGTGATTTTTATCACATGAAAGGTCTCGTATCCCTATCATGAATCTCCCCAACAAGCTTACGCTCGCAAGGTTCATCCTGACTATGGTCATGATCGTGCTGGCGGCACTGCCGTCGTCCATCACGGAGAACCTGTTGCACTGGAAGATCGGGTTCATCGTAGGTCTCATCGCTGGTTTCACAGATTTCCTCGACGGCTATCTGGCGCGTAAGTACGATTTAGTCACTGACTTCGGGAAATTGATGGACCCGCTGGCTGACAAAATTTTCACTGTCAGCGGATTCGTTATTCTCGTACAGTACGGCTACTTGCCGGGGTGGGTGGCGATCGTCATCCTGACCCGCGAATTCGGCGTCACCGGCTTGCGCGGCATGGCTGCCGCCAAAGGTGAAGTGATCGCCGCTGCGTCGATCGGGAAAATCAAGACGTTGTTACAGATGTTGACACTGCTGCTGGGCGGCTTCATCTGGGTCGGCTGGCTGTCGCTCGATATGCAATTGCCCGGGACCAACCTGGGCCTCGAGGCGATTTGGACTACGGTCTACTGGCTGGTCGCTGCCGTCACCGTGTACAGCGGTATCGATTACTTCATAAAAGGCCGCAACCTCTACGTCAAAGAGCTTTGAATGTCTGACCTCCAGTCGGTGCTTCGAGAGCATTTTGGACACGAGGTCTTTCTAGACGGACAGGAATCTGTCATTGCCCGTATCGTTGCCGGCGAAGACATCTGTGTCATCATGCCGACTGGCGCCGGCAAATCGCTGTGCTACCAGCTGCCCACAATGGTCCGGCCAGGCTATACCCTGGTCATTTCCCCGCTCATCTCGCTGATGAAGGACCAGGTCGACGCGCTCATCCAGAAGGAGATCCCGGCGGCATGCATCAACAGCGCCATCCCGCCCAGCGAACGCAAGGCGATCATGCAGGAGATGTACAGCGGCACAACCCGGTTGCTCTATGTCGCTCCCGAACGCCTGCGGACCCGCGATTTCCGCAATTTCATCGCCGAGATGCCGCCCGAACTGCTGGTCATTGACGAAGCGCACTGCATCAGCCAGTGGGGCCATGATTTCAGGCCGGATTATGCGCGTATCGGCGCTTTTGTCGAGGAGTTCGGCATCGGGCAGGTAGCCGCTTTCACCGCGACCGCGACGCCGGTAGTCAAGGAGGATATCCTGCAGCAGCTGAGGCGGCCACAGATGGATGTGTTCGTCACCGGCTTCACCCGCCCCAACCTGGCGTTCACTACTGTGATGTGTCGCAACAACGAGGACAAGTTCGACTTTGTCGAGGCGCAGCTGCGCGATCCGCAACCAACGATCATTTATGCCTCGACCCGCAAGAATGTCGACGAGCTTGGCAACCGTACACGCTGCATCACTTATCACGCTGGGCTGCCGGACCATGAACGTCACGATGCCCAGGACCGTTTCATGAACGATGCCTGCCCGGTGATCGCCGCCACCAACGCTTTTGGCATGGGCATCGACCGTCCGGATATCCGCCGGGTCGTGCACTTCAATATTCCCGGCAGCCTCGAAGCGTATTATCAGGAAGCCGGACGCGCCGGGCGCGACGGCGAAGACGCCACCTGCACCCTGCTCTTCAGCCACCAGGACAGGTTCATTCACGAGTTTCTCATCGAGATGAACAACCCGCCGGAATCAATCGTCTATTCAACCTATCGGACCCTGCAGAAACTGGCGGACGAGCGCGATAGCGTTTGTTTAGAAATCACCCAGGCAGAGCTCGCCGAAATCGTGCCGGACGCCCGCGGCGACACCCAGATCAGCGCGGCACTCAAGATCCTTGAAAAGAACGATTACGTGCTCCGCAGCTTTCGCCAGCAGAACCGCGGCCTTCTGCGGCTGAGCCGTGATTTTCAGGAGTTGTACGCAAAGTACCCGAAGGGCGATTCGCAGCGCAGTGTTTTCATCCATGGCATAATCAACCGCTGGGGTAACGATCTGTTCGAGGGCGTGCCGTGCACCTACGGGGAGCTTTGTGGCGTCACCAAGCTCAACGACGCTCAGGTCAAGCGGGTCGTGCGCGCACTCACCGGCGACGACATCCTCTGGGTGCCACCTTTTGCCGGCCGCGGCGTCAGCCTGACACGGTCGCAGATTATCGATCCCGTCATTGATTTCACCGAGGCCCATCTGCATGCCCGCCTCGAACGCCAGCGGCTCGAGGACATGATGAAGTATCCGACCACACCCCTGTGCCGGCAGCGCTTCATCGTCGACTACTTCGGTGAGCCCGTCGGTGACTGGGTCTGCCGGGTCTGTGACCGATGCACCAGCCACGACCACGCCGAGCGCCGGGAGCCGACGGCCGCCGAAAATGGCATCATCGTCGCCATTCTCACGGCTGTCCAGGAGCTCAACGGCCGTTTTGGCCGCAGCCGCATTGCACAGGTGCTGGCCGGCTCGAAAAACGTCGAGGTCATGCGGGTCGGCCTCAACCACCGAAACTCATATGGCTCGCTTAGTCAGTGCGATCAGCCATTACTCATCAAGATGATCGATTCCCTGCGTGACGGCGGTTGCCTGGCCACCGTCGGCGAGACCAAGTACCCACTCATCTCGCTCACCGACCTCGGCCGCGAAGTCATGGCCGGGTCCACGACTGTGCCGCTGGTGTTCCATTCGTTCGATGAGATCAAGCCCAAGACCTCGCCGTCGCGCCGCCGTCGCAAGAACGGCAGCGGCACCGCAAAAAAAACTACGCGGGCGGCCGCAACGTCGCGCGACATACTTGCCGATGACTTTGCCCCCGACGCCGGTATGAACGATTTGTACGAGCGCCTTTGCGAGCTCCGCACCGATATCGCCACCCGCCGACGCCTGCTCCCCTACCAGGTATTTCACAATGAAACGTTGCGCCAGCTCGCGGATCAAACGCCGTTGACCGCTGCCGAGGCGCGTAGCATCAAGGGCATCGGCGGCAAGAAAGAGCGGACGCTGCTACCCCAATTCCTTGCCGAAATCGAAAAATGGCGACAGGAAAACGCCGGGTAAATGGGACATCTATTGGCTGTAAAATTCTGTGGCACCGCCGGCTCGGTCGCAAAATGAGATACTTAACGTACCGACTTTCCATCTTTTCCCTGCGTATCAATCTTAGAACCATGACAACGCTTCGCTGTATCTTCGTCGGTTTGCTGCTCGCAGGCTGCGCCCGCGAACCCGAGTTCGCCGGACCCGCGGCTACTGACGACCACGCCGGGGCCACGCCGCTGCGATCCGGCCGCGGCATCGAGGTTGTCGCCAAGTCCGTGCCGCTGTCGTTGAACGCGGTAATTCTCGAACTGCCCGATGTTGCGAAATTCGCATCACCCTTCACTACTGCTACCGTGCCGCCGACGGACGGACGTCTCGCCGTCGAGTTGCCCGTTGGATCGGAGACCGAGGCCCTGTCCGGCAGCATTACCGCGACGCTGCGTGTTCCGCATGCCGGCACGTATCACCTCTGGGCCCACGTCTACTGGCGCGATGAATGCAGCAACTCGATGGGGCTGCAACTCGGAAATGCCATGTCACGAACGTTCGGACATGACCAGGTTTTCGATGCTTGGCACTGGGTGCGTGCCGGTACTTACGAGCTCGCGTCGGGAAGTCACACCGTCAGACTTCTCGAACGCGAAGACGGTGTTGCGATCGATTACCTGCTGGCGACCACGCTGGATCATGAACCTGGAAGCGCTCCACGTGCTGGCCTTGGCCAACAGCCAACGCAACGCTTTGCCGACGCCTTCCTGCGTTCGCCCGGTCACGGTCACGACGACTGGAAGCTGGAGGGTGACTGGAAAATCGATTTCACCTTTGATCCCAACTGGGTACCCAATCAGTTCGCGCTCGTCGGTCGCGCGACGACAACACCCGCTACCGCGCTGATCAGGGATCATGACTGGTCCGGCTGCCGCCTGGCGTTCAGCGTGTTGCCGCTCGAGCCGGGAACCTTCGGCGCGGTGCTCGACGCCGGCAGCGATGCCGTCCATGTCTATATCGACGTCGATCACGAAAGCAGCCGCGTTCGGGCCGGCAGTGCCGAAGGGACTGTTGCCATCGAGATCGACCAGTGGCACCGGGTTGAAATTTTCCGATGGGCGTGGCTGGTTGAGGTTCTGGTTGACGGCGAAACAGTCTGTCGCGACACGTCGTTGTCCCCGGGCGGCGGCAGTATCGGGTTGGTCATCGAGGAAGGCGCTGCCGTCTTCGATGACGTTGAAGTCGACGGTATTGCATGGGAGTTCGACGACGGGGAGCACGGCACTATTGCCTGGCAACTCAGCAAGGACGCCGAGTGGTATCGTGCACACGTCGAGCACCCGGCAGGTGACACCGCGCTGCCGCAAGCCGTTTTGTCCGGCCGCAAGGGCTGGATCGCGCCGAACCTCGAAGATCGGACGCCGGCAGCGATGTTCGTAGAGTCAACAGAAGATGCCCGGCTCATCCAATACGACAATGCCGAGTCCTTCCGCCTACACCCCGGCACCGAGTTGCAGCGTGTTGCTGTGCGCTATCGCGATCCGCGACCGGCGTTTTATCGGATCGGGCCATTCCATTTCACCAGCCGCTCTCTGCCGGATCCTGATTACCTCGACTTCACGGAGGAAGAGGTGGCCGCAATGAAAGCAGCGCCCGATGCAGCCAAGATCAAACGCAAACCGCGCACCTACCCCGTGGTCGGCAGGGGCAAGACTGCGTGGCCGGTCGAACGCGGCAGCTGGTCGGTCGCCAACGGCGTCCTCACCGGTCGCGGACCGGACGCTGTTTTGCGGAGTGCGCAGGATGTAATCGGGCCGTTCGAGATGTCCTTCCGCTTACGGCTTAAATCGGCAGAGACACAGTTCGGCGTAGAGGTATACGGCCAGGGCGACACAAGTGGGGTGCTGGCGAATCTGCACGACATGACACCGAAAGACAACGCATGGCACGACGTCCTGCTGCGGGTTGTCGGGCATGAATTGTCGATGCGCATCGACGCTGGCACATCGCAAACCATTGCCATCCCGTCACCAGCCGGCGGCCAACTGCGATTGCAGATTCCGCAGGGACAGATCGAGCTCGATGACATCGAAATCCGCCTGCAGCGCGATTGGGCGAATGGCTTCACCAGCACCTTCGACCGTCGTGAAACGGTTTGGCGACGTTCGGGCACGTGGATCGACCACGGCGGTATTTCCTGTGTTCTGGCCTCGAGCTGGGTGAGCCTCAAGGCAGAGGAGGGTGAGGGATTTTTAAGGTCGAAACGCGTCATTGGCCCGAATCTTCTGGTTGCTTTCGATATCGAGGAAAACTCTGATTGGTTCGGCTGGGACGCTGCCCCCAGCCATGTTCATCATCCGTTTGACAACGTCTGTATCATACTCAACGGTGCGGACTCCGCAGACGAAATGTACCGGCTCGAGGTGAATGCCCACAACCGCGAAGAAACAGTGTTGTACCGGCGCGGTCGAAAAGTTGCCGTGACTGCCCAGGACAACTCGTTTCCAATTCGACACAAGGGCGGCCACGCACCCTACGCACCGCGTCGCAACCGCATCACATTGATCAAACTGGACGAGACGGTGACGGCGTACATCAACGGCAAGCAGGTATTGTCATATGTCGATTCCGAGCCGTTGCCGGTAGATCGTGGCGGTATTGGCGGTTACGCGACCAACATCAACTTCAGTCACGTGACGATGCGCGGTATTGATTGACATACGCCCGTTATTTCATGCCGGCCCGGAATCGATATAGTCACCGAGCATACCGGTAGCGATTGCCGGCAACTTGCTCATGGCAGTTCAATCTCTACAGCGTCGGCGAAAGTCAGAGCAGCCGGCTTGCGGACTCGCACCATTGGTTCCGTGACACCGGGGATCGATGTGACCAGTTCGAAGACAAAAGCCGCCACGCTTTCCAATAATTCATAATCCGTTTTGCGGAGTTCGAAACGGATGCGTTCCGCCAGCGCCTCGTAGTCGACACAGTCGTCCAGCGAATCGGAAGCCGCCGCCGCCATTGTGTTGGCGGTGAACTCAACGTCGATATGAATCGCCTGCCGTCTCGTACGTTCATGCAGGTGTACGCCGACGACCGTCTCCACCACCAGGTTGTGCAGTCGATATCGTGCCATTGTATTGCCGGGGCAGTGTCCTGCCAAATTTTGTTTGCCGGGACACTAAGTGCGAATCAGGCTGAGGAACTCCGAGCGTGTCCGGTTGTGCGAACGAAATGCGCCGAGCATGCAGGAAGTGACCATGACCGAGTTCTGTTTCTCCACGCCCCGCATCATCATGCACAAGTGCCGAGCCTCGATCACCACGGCAACGCCGTCAGCGTTGACACTGGACATGATCGTCTCGGCAATCTGCTTGGTCAGCACCTCCTGAATCTGCAGGCGCCGGGCAAAAACTTCGACGATCCGTGCCAGTTTCGATAGTCCGAGTACCTTGCCTTTCGGCAGATAACCGACGTGGCATTTGCCGATGAACGGCAGCAAATGATGCTCGCACAGGGAGTACAGTTCGATGTCCTTGACGATCACCATCTCATCGGTGTCCGTGTCGAAAATGGCGTCACCGATGATCTCCCCGACGTCCTGCGTGTAGCCCTTGGTCAGGAACTCGAAGGCCCGTGCGGCACGCGCCGGTGTCTCCCGCAGTCCTTCACGATTCGGATCTTCTCCGACGGCTTCAATGATTTGTCTGAACTGTTCTTTCATGATAATCCTCCCGTCTATCCCTGTGCTGCTGATCCGGCACAGAGGTTGTCAATGGCAAACTGCAGCCGACGACAGGTGCACTCGCGTCCCAGTACGGCCATAGTTTCATAGAGTCCGGCGCCGACATTGGTGCCGGTCACCGCTACCCGGATCGCAGCGTTCAGCTTGCCTTGCCCCAGCCCGAGTTCGTCCGTGGTAGCGTGAATGGTTGCCTCGATCGCGGCATCGTCGAACGGCTCCCTTTCGGCGAGCGTGTCGGACAACTGCTGCAGGGCTGCAGCGACCCCGTCCTTCTGCAATGCCTTGCGCACCACCTTCTCGTTAAACTCTAAGTCATCGGTGAAGAAGTACGACCAGTCGGTAATGTCGGTGAAAAGCTTGCAGCGCGACTGCATCAACTCCGCCACCGTCCGCAGTGGTGTTGAATCCGCTGCCGCTGCCCAGGGCTGCGACGCGACAAACGGCTGAATCACTTCAATGAAATCGTCCAGAGCAATCGCCGCGATATACAGGCCATTGAGGTTCTTCAGCTTGTTGGTGTCCATTTGAGCTGCGGCACTGTTCACGCGTTCGAGGGTAAACGCCGCCACCAGTTCGTCGCTTGTCATCTGCTCGCGATCGTCACCGGGCGACCAGCCGAGCAGGGTCAGGTAATTGAGCAAAGCCTCCGGCAGGTAACCCTTGGCGCGGAAGTCGCCCACGTAGGCATCGCCGTCGCGCTTGCTGAACGGCTTGCCCTGGTCGTTGACGATCATCGGAAAATGACCGTAGGCCGGCGGTGTCGCGCCGAGGGCGCGGAAGAGCAGGATGTGGCGATAGGTGTTTTCGACATGATCGTCGCCGCGTAGAATTTCAGTGATGCCCTGCTCGATGTCGTCACAGACATTTGCCAGATGAAACACCGGGGCGCCGTCGCTGCGCACAATCACCTGGTCCTTGAGGCTGTCGAGTGGTTTACGCAACTCGCCCTTTACCAGGTCGGTATAGACGATCTCGTATCGTCGAAATGTCATCGCTGCGACACCTTCAAACTGACGGCTCTCGCCGCCGAGTACCGCCTTGATGTCCGGGTCTATTTCGTAAAGTATGGTGCCGCTTGCGTCGAGGAGTTGCAACCCGTGGAAGCCGCCCAGTGCCCCGGCCTGCGGACTCGCTTTGCCCTTCTTCGTCAACAGGGCATATGAAACACCGGTGAAATCGATGACCACCGGTGTCTCGGCATGCAGTTCGAGCCGGACATCGCCAGCTTCGCGCACCTCCGGAATCGCGTCGCTGTCCCAAGGTATACGGAATAGAGTCGCTTCGCCGCCCTCGCCCTTGGCGTGGCGGTAGGCGTGGCCGTCGGCCAGCAGTTGGTCCGCTGCTGCCGTGTGCGCGGCCAGACGGGCACTCTGGTACAGCGGTTCCTCGTCAAAGGCCAGGCCCAGCCATGCCATGACGTCAAGCAGTGAGGCGATCGCTGACGGTGTCGAGCGTTCGCGGTCGGTGTCCTCGATGCGCAACAGGAATTGGCCGCCCGTATGCCTGGCATAGAGCCAATTAAAAATAGCCGTGCGGATGTTGCCGATGTGGACTTCACCGGTTGGTGATGGCGCGAATCTGACGCGGTTGGACATGGCAATGCTTGTGGGTTACAGGGTTACAAGGTGGTTAATTTCGCGTGGCGCTCGTATAATACAACTGTCCAGCTCGGCGGGTTACTGTACCCTGATCAATCGAAACCGAACCCGCCTCTGTCATGTCGTTGCTGTTGATTTTTATTGTGTATCTCGCCTGTGTCGTGCTGCTGGGGTTTTCCGGCGGGGTAGAGCGGGAGCCGATTTTGTGCTGTGCCGCATTTGCTGTAGCGCATGCGTTGCTGTACGCCCTGGTCTTCCGCAAGCTCGAACGTCACAGGGTGCTGGGAACGTCGATGGCGATCATCGGCGTGGGTATTGCTCTGCGTCTGTGCTTTCTCTCCTATCCCGTGACCGACGACATGTACCGTTACGTTTGGGAGGGGCGCCTGCAGCTTCACGGCGATAATCCCTACGTCACCGCACCTGCCGCAAGCAAATATGCAGCGGTCGATCCGCTCTTCGACGATATTAGCCACAAGGACATGGCGACTGTCTACGGCCCTGTTGTCATGCTGGTTTTCCGCGGACTCGCAGCACTGTGTGACGGGCCGTTGTCCGCGGCGTCGCCTCTCGTCGTGTTCAAGCTTTTTTTCATGCTGTGCGAGATTGGCGTGCTCCTGCTGCTGCCTGTTCTCCTGCGGCAGTGGAACCGACCGGCGCACTGGGCCGCGCTGTATGCCTGGAACCCGCTGATTCTACTGTACGGTGCCGGTGAAGCACATCTCGACACGCTGCTGGTGCTGCTGATCGCCGTTGCCTTGTTTGCTCACGGCACCCGGTCACGCTGGCGATGGCTGCTCTTTCCCGCTGTCGGCGCAGCGGTCATGGTCAAGTACATTGCGATCGTCATGCTGCCGATGATGATCAATCGCCGCAACGCAGCCATGTTGGTGCTGGTGCCGTTGCCGGCCCTGGCTTTCCTGCCGTTTTGTCATCCTGACATGTTCGACAGCTTGCGGACCTTCGGGGCTTCGATGCACTACAACGACGTGTTTCCCGCCATCTTCCGTGTGCTGCCGCAGTGGGCCTACGTACCGCTGATGTTGGCCTGCCTGCTATCGGGTCTGTGGTGGACCTGGTTATTGCGCCAGACCGTGCCGCTTGGCGCCATGGCCCTTGCCTGGATGTGGCTCCTGCTGTGCCTGCCGACCATGCATCCGTGGTACCTCATGCCGCTCATCCTGTTTCTGACCTACAACCCGTCGCGACCGTGGTTCCTGCTGTCCGCTCTGCTCGGACTGCAGTCTTTCGTGCTTGGCTACCAGTTGGACACCGGCGTCTGGCGGCCCTTCGACTGGATCTGGATCGCGCAGTTCTTGCCGATGTTCGTGCTCTACCTGTACGATCACAACCGGGCTGACCAGCCGTGGCTCGAACCAATGCCGCCACTGCAGTCCATCGATATCGTCGTACCGACTCTGAATGAAGAAGCCGGAATCGATCAACTCCTCACCGGCCTGCGGGAAGCCAAGGAAGCATTGGTTGCGCAAAGTCGAATCGCCGCAGACAGGGTCCGGGTCTATCTCGTCGATGGCGGTAGCAGTGACCGCACTCTCGAGATTGCCCGGCAGCACGATATCGAGATTCTGACCGTTGAGAAGCCCGGCCGCGGACATCAGTTCGCTGCCGGCGTTGATGCCGGAGATGGCGACCTGGTCGTCATGCTGCACGCCGACGCCAGGATATCCGTTGACACGCTCATCACGCTGCAGGTTGCCGCCGAAAAACATCGAGGATTACAGTGGGGCATTTTGGGTCACCGCTACACCCACTCGACACTGAAAATGAAACTGATCGAGTTCAGTAATCGTTTTCGCTTCCACGTTGGCGGCATCGCTTTTGGCGACCAGGGCATCTTCGTGCGGCGCCTATGCCTGGACCGTGTCGGTGGTGTTCCCCAGATTCGCCTGATGGAGGATGTCGAGTTGTCCTTGCGCCTGCTGCAGTGCCCCGGTCGTCGTGATCTCGGCAATTCTCTGATCGTCTCGACCCGGCGCTGGGAGCGCAAGAAGTTTACCGGCTATACCTTGCAGGTACTTCGGTTAGTTACAGAATACCTCGTCCGCCGCCGTGCGGGGGCCGACATTGCCATGCTGACCGACCGCATGTACGCTACCTATTACGGCAAAGAAAAAGACTCGACATGAGTATCTCTCACACAATTTTATGCCTCTACGCCAAGCCGCCGGTTCCGGGCCGGACCAAGTCGCGGCTGGCTGCGGATATTGGCAACGACGCGGCTGCCGGACTTGCCGCTGCCATGCTCCTCGACCTCGTCGAAGCCATGCGCCAGGTGCCCGAGGCCTTGCCCACCATCTGGTATCCGCCCGACTGTAATTCCGACGATTTCGGCGCGCTCGAAATACCCGGGGACGTCTGGTTGTATCCACAATCCGGCGACGATTTAGGCGTCCGCATGCGGCGCACCATAGATCTGTTGCTGCAGCATCATCCTGATAGCCGCATGGTGATCATCGGCAGCGACTGCATCACCCATTCCCGGGAGTCCCTGATCGATGCCGGCCAGGCCCTGTCCCAGGCCGACGTTGTCATTCAGCCTGCTGTCGACGGCGGTTATGTATTGATTGGTCAGCGTTGCCGGCAGCCGGCGGTTTTCGACGGCATTGCCTGGGGCAGCGATACCGTGATGGCGGAGACTCGCCAGCGTCTGGCGACCCATGAGATTTCCCACATCGAGCTTGAAGAGACCTTTGACATCGATGTCCTCGACGATCTCGAACTGCTCCGCGCCTTCCTCGCAGAAAACGATCGTCCCCGAACCGCCGACTGGCTATCGGCCTTTGATGCCGAACTCTCCCGGTAATTCCTGACCTTGCTGTGGTGGCTATGTCGCGCTGGAACCGCAGCGGCAGATGCGATACGGTCGATCATGCGGTGCCGATCTGGAAAATCCGGATTTCGTGGCACTAACCGAGGCGTACGGCATCGAGGGTTGTCGCGTTGATTCTGATTGTGGCGCCCGGACCGGCGATTACGAAAGGGATTGAATCCGGACAGGCACGCTTGATCGAATTGCCGATACAACTGCCGCCGCAGATCATGGAGTCGGCGGCACGTGCAATGTTCCTGGCCGGCCTGAACGATTCGAAACGCTGAGACCGGGCCAACCAACGTAGAAACAGTCTTCTGAGCCGCTAACATTGAACAAGCAATAAGATTCTTGGTCAGTCAAGTTCCGCTTTGACTACTTTGCCCGCGGGATTGCGCGGCAATCGCTCGAGAAACACCACTTCGTGCGGCACCTGATACGATGCCAGCCGCTTGTTGCAGTGGCGGCGAAGTTCCTGCGCTTTCAGTTCGGCACCATCGGTTACAACGTAGGCGCGGATCAACTCACCCAGGGACTCTCGCACGCCGGTTGCGGGCGTTCCCTTCACGGCGGCCTCGCGAACGCCTGCGTGGGTCATCAGCACTGCCTCGACTTCGGCGGCGTAGACGTTTTCGCCGCCGACGATGATCATGTCCTTCTTGCGGCCCTTGATAAAGAAGAATCCTTCCGCATCCACGGACGCCAGGTCACCGGTCCGAAACCACTCTTGCTGGTCGATTTCAACCAGGGCTTTGTCCAGGCGGCCGGGTTGATTGTAATATTCAGTTATCACATTTTCTCGGGCGAAGAGCAGTTCGCCGACGCAGTCCGGCGGCAAGGTCTGGAGATTTTCGTCCACCACGATCGCCTCGACAAACGGCAGCAGAGACCCGATCGAATCCGGGCGTGCGTCCGCGTCTTCGCCATACAGCACGTGCGTTGCCGAGGTGGTCTCGGTCAACCCGAAAAAATTCTGTAATGCCACATCCCGAAACAGCCGTTGCAGCTCGCGGATGGTTGACACCGGCATCATCGATCCGGCATATGCCATGAGCCGCAGCGACGACGTGTCATACGCTGCGGGATCGGGTATCGCAACAAGGCGCTGAAAGATTGTCGGGACACTGAGAAATGTTGTGATCCGTTCATCCGCGACAAGCTGCAGCAGACCTGTGGCGGAGGTGTCGGCGGTGATGATCACCGGGCTTTTTTGCAGCACCGCGCTTGGCAGCGAGCTGTACAGGGCGGTGACGTGGAACATCGGGTTGACAACGAGATGAACGTCGCTCGTCACAAACGCCTGAGCGTTGATTGTCGCAGTGGCGTTGAACAGCAGATCATGGTGCCGCATCACGGCGCCCTTTGCCACGCCTGTGGTGCCCGAGGTATGCATGATGATGGCGGTATCCATAGTCTCCGGCCCCGGTGCGTCAGGGCGTCGGGGTGCCGATCCAATGAGTTGATGCCACGCCTCGTCGATCACCATGACCTTCGTTTTTTCGGACTCGGCAGCGGCGATGGGTGCGGTGTCCGCAGCTGAGCCGACGATCAGGATGTCGGGCGCGAGGTTTGCGAAGATCGCGGTCAATGCCTCATTGGCGAGGAAAGTATTGAGCGGCACAATCACGCCACCGAGTTCCATCAGCGCCCAGTAAAGTAGGAAATACTCGAGGCAGTTCGGCAGGTAGACCGCGGTGACGGGGCGCTCGGCATCTGAGAGCTTTTCGAGGCCTGCGGCAAGGCGGCGCACGAGTTCGTCGGCGTCGGCATAGTTCAGTCGCCGCTCGCGGTCGACGACGCAAAGATTGCTTGGTGCCAGGTCGACAGCCTCGCGCCACATGTCGCGGACGGTGTGGATCGTCGGTTTGCGAATCGGCAGTGGGATTACATGAAGGAATTCGGCGAGGATCGGCTCGATGGTATCGGCGACGTGACGGTTGCCGTATTCGTTCGGGTGATTCCGATCGGTCCAGCAGCAGCGCCGGCCGACAATGCGCTCCTGCATGTTGGCGACGTAACCACACTCGTGTTTCGCGGCAACCGCCGCTTCCAGTGCCTGGAACTGGATACTGCGGGCGTCGCTGCCGTAACTTTTTGGGGCGACCCGGTCATTCTCGTCGAAGTAGTCGCCGAACACGCCAAGCACGACGACCTGTGCGCCGATCGTTTTGATCTGGAGAATCAGGTAGTCGAGGTCGTCACCCCATTGAGCTACGGGACGTTCGTCTTGCCACCAGTCATTGGCGCCGAAGGCGATCACGACGACGTCGGGAGCATGCGCGAGCACATCCGCCTGTAATCGCACGCGCGCATCCACGAAGGTCTCGCCACCGATACCGAAATTGATGAATTCGTGGCCGGGAAAGCGATCCTGCAGGATGTCGCTGTAGCGGCCGTTCTCGCCGCCGCAACTTGTCAGGCTGTCGCCGAAACAGATTATTCGCATAGCTGTGCCTCGAAGAGGAATCTACCACGAAGCCACAAAGGATCCGAAGGGTAACGTAAGGTTCCCCGGGGGAATTTACGTTCAATGTGCATCATTCCTTTGCTAATACGTCCGGCGCGGATTGACTGGGGAAATGCATGATTTTCGGCGCGACCTTTTATGCGTTATGGGAATTTCTGATGAACGCGACCAGGCGCTCTGTCAGTGCGTCGCTGGTTTCGAAAGCGGGCAGGTGGCCGCCGGGGAGTTCGACAAATTCGCAATTCACCAATTTGTCGGCTGCTGCACGTCCGGCGCCGATGGGACATATGCTGTCTTCGATTCCATGAAGCCATAGCACGGGACAACGCACATTCTCGATAGAATCAGAGAGGTCGGTGTCTGCCAGGTACTGCAGTCCCGCATCGAGTGCTGCGGCATTGTACGAACAGTCATCGAGCAGTCCATTGGGATAGGTGGTATCAGTGAAGTGCTGTGCCCTGTCTGTGTCTGCGAACATCTCGGCAATGAATTGTCGGATTGTCGTGATCGGGTCGGAAGCGAGGTTGTGCTGCATGCGGCGCAGGACGGCTGGGGGCCATCCCAAGTCGCGGTGGCGATTGACGAAGCAGCCGGTGCCGCCACAGACAACCAGGCCCTGTACCATGGGCATGTTGGCTGCCGTCTCCAAGGCGAGCATGCCGCCCAGCGACCATGCAACGAGGATACATGGTGTTGCCGGCAAGCAGGCGGCAACGCGGTCGATGAAGTCACCCGGATTGGTCACGCCGTCGTAGTCCGGTGACAGATGCCGATATGCATCGAGTGAAGACTGCGGCCGTGTCCATATGCGGTTGTTCCCGGCCCAACCGGGCAGCCAGCAGATTGTCGGCAGCGCCGTCACGGCGGCGCCTGTTTGGCCTCGAGCCTTTCGAGACATCTGATCCTGGAACCGAGACGCATGTCGTGCGGGTACCACAGCAGCGCCTTTTCCAGGTACTGCCTGGCGATTTCCAGCTCGCCCAGTTCAATGCTGCAATCGGCGATTTGTTTGTACACAGAGGATCGATGCGGTGCGCGTTTGGCGGCAGCCATAAAGGCTTCACGGGCCAGTGCATACTCCCGGAGTTGAAAGGCGTGCTTTCCGAAGCTGTCATAGGGGTAGGGCGACCACGGTATTCGTTTCCCGGCGCGGTCCACGAGCGGCAGCAAGGCACCGGGTCGCGGTGTCCGGCCTGGGGGTGATTGTTGGGTCAGCCGCCGCTGGAAATCCATTGCCAACTGGAGGTCCTGATGGGCCAGGTCCCCTGGAATCCACAAGAGATTGGCGAGACAGGCCAGCGCTGCCAGCATACACAGGCTGCGGTGCCACCAGAGTCCGCCGGAAACTGCGCTCGGCAATTTCAGCACCAGCAAGGGCAGTGTCACGACCATCATCATAGTGGCCGGTACGTGCAGATCGAAATCGGCCAGAGCATGGGCGCTCCAGGCCAACATGCCGCCGATAACGCATCCGAAAGCCAAGGGGACCGGTGGCCCACTACCGATGCGTCGAAACCACAGAATGACGGGCTGCACAATAAAAAGAAGCCCGGCGAGCCCGCCGACGATGCCGCACTGCGAAAGAAAATAAAGCAGCAGGTTGTGCGGCAATCGCGTTTCTTCGGCACCGGCTCTTTTCAGTCGCATGTGATTGGGAAAGAATTCACCGACACCGACGCCGGTTGCGGGGTGCTCCGCAAACATCCGCACGGCACTGTCCGCATAGTCGAGCCGGGCGCCGACCGACGACAGGCCGCGATCGGAAAACTGCAGGCTGATGACAATCCCTGCGACCAGCACGATGACCGCCGGTGCGATCAGGAGCTTCCAGCGCTGGCGCAGCCAGTCCCGGTGCGTAATGGCCACCAGCCCGGTCATTGCTATCGCGGCACTGCTGATTCCGAGAATAGCCGCACGGCTGCCGGTCCAGTACACCGCGATCAGCATCAGAATTGCAGAGGTTCCGACGAACAGCGGCCGGGTGACGCGGGTCACATCCGCCTGGACGTCGCTGGGCTGCAGGCATTTTGCCCAGCGGTCGACGACGTACAAAGTGATCGGCAACAGCAGCAGCAAGTGCGCGGCGAAGACGTTCGGATAAGTGAAGCCGCCGGCTATTCGCCCTTCGAGCACGCGTTCCCAGAGCGGCATGAGGATCGTCTCACCATTTGCTTCCATGTCGTAGAGGAATTGAATCATGTCGGTCTGCCCCTGAAACTTGCCGTACCAGCCGCTGAGTGCGCTTGTCAGCACCCCGACGACTGCGGCACCCAGAAACAGGTGTCGACTTTCCGGCACGTGTGTCACGTGGATGTATACCGCGAGCAGGAAGGCCAGCACGCCGAACATGTGTGCCAGGAAGAACATTGCCACGTAACGCTCGGTGGTGTGTGGCATGCCGATCAGTGTCGCCAGCAGCAAGAGCAAGCAGGGCAGCAGTAGCGGCCAGGCTCGAGGGTAATCGGGGCGGCGCCCGCACCAGTGTGCCAGCAAAACCGTGAGCAACGCAATGCCGCTGGCGATTGCCGGAAAATACGTCGGCCACATGCCGACAATCCATTCGATGGTGGACGTCGGAAACACTGACCCGCCAACCGGTCCGACAGGGTTGACGATGTTGCCGAACTTGTGCGGTGCAACAAAGAAGAGACCGGCGAGTAATACCGTCGCACCACGCACCGGCAGTGTAGAGCCAAAGCAGCGCTGCATTAAGTCTTCAGTTCCACTTCGGCGAGAGGTACGCTAACGATGCGGCTGCCGTTGTTGTCCTTGATCGACACTTTCACGGTCTGAGTCAGAGGGTTGCCCTCGATGATGTGACCGTCGCAGCCTTCGCAAGTGCAGCGCGACCCCGGACGCGGCATGTTTTCCATCAGGATCTTGTAGCCTTCGTATTCGTAATCGAGACAGCACTTGAGCCGGCCACAGGCACCAATGATGTTCGACGGATTCAGGGAAACACCCTGTTCCTTCGCCATCTTCAGGTTAATACTGACGAAATTGGTGAGGAAGGACGAGCAGCACAGCACGCGCCCGCACGAGCCCAGTCCGCCAATGATTGCCGCCTGGTCGCGGGGACCGATCTGGCGCAGCTCGACACGGCTGCCGAACGATTTGGTCATGTCCTTGACGAGTTCGCGGAAATCGACGCGGCCCGGCGCCGTGAACATGAAAATAATCAGGCTCCGGTCGAAGACGTAATGCGTGCTGGCCAGTTTCATCGGCAGCTTGTGACGGTCGATGACTTCCTGGCCTTTACGACTGAAGGATTTTCCACGGGCGGCGTTTTCGTTTGCCTTGCCCTGGTCGCGCAAGGTGGCGCGGCGGTTGACGACGGGCATGTCACCGATATCGGCATCGGCCGGCAGATCGCCCAGATGTGTCACCCGTCCGTAGTCCTGGTACCTGCCGCAGTTGACGATACACCAGTCGTTGATATGGAGATTGAGGGACTCCGCACCGACACAGTCCAGCGTAATCGCCTGGTCAATCATGACGCGATAGAGGATATCCATATGTGCAACCGTTCGGGTTCACGTTGGCACGGCAGAGGACCCGTGTTCGTGCTGAGTAGTGTAATATAGTCTCGGCGAGGCTATTTGTCACACGTCCGGCTGAAAGCGACATGCTCGGCAGCGACGATCCGCAGATAATCGGGGACGCCGAAGATGATCGAGTCGGTCAGGCTGCCGGCATTGAACGCGATACGGTCGTTGGCCAGGATCGAATTATCGACATACAGGTCGAAGGGCAGGATGGGCCGGCCGAAGGGCGGCACGGAACCGGGCACTAATCCGGTCAGTTCGAGCAACTCCTCTTCCGATGCGAATCGTGTTTTTCGCACCTCGAAATGGCGGCGCAAGACTCCGGAATCAATGCGGAGCGTTGCGCTAAGCACGAACAGCCGAAAGTCATCACCTACCTTCAACAGCACGGATTTGCCGCCGATCGCCATGTCTTCGCCGCGTGCCGCCGCTGACTGTTCGGAGGTGTAGGTCGGTTGGTGATGCACGGTACGGTATTCGACGTCGTTGGCATCGAGCAATGTCAGAATGCCGGCATGCACCGCCGCACTATTTGGCCCGTTGATATCAGGCATGATTTTCATCGCAGGCCTTCGATTTCTGTGAACTTCGCAAAGCAGTGCGGCATTTTCCCCCCAACGCCTGGGGCAGGCAGAGCGCAACTGTGGGCATTGACGTATCCGCTCCAGGTCTGGTGGGATACTGCGGCACGATGCATGAGGAGTGAGGAAGGTTGCGCCGTAAATTCCGACAACGCTGGTAGTATTTACTTGGCAAACAGATTGTTGCCTTTGTCGTCGCAGATGATAAAGGCCGGAAAGTCTTTTATTTCGATGCGGCGGACCGCCTCCATTCCGAGGTCCTCGAAGTCGATAATTTCCACTTTCAGGATCGATTCTTTTGCCAGAATCGCGGCCGGTCCGCCAATGGAGCCGAGATAGAAGCCGCCATGCTTGCCGCAGGCTTCCGTGACGACGTCGGTACGGTTACCTTTTGCGAGCATGATCATCGAGCCGGCGAGCGATTGGAACTCGTCGACGTAGACGTCCATGCGGTTGGCTGTGGTCGGGCCGAAACTGCCGGAGGCCATGCCTTCCGGAGTTTTGGCGGGGCCGGCATAGTACACCGGATGATTCTTGATGTACTCCGGCATCGGCTGACCGTCGTCGAGCAACTGCTTGATCCGTTGATGCGCCATATCTCGGGCGACGACCAGTGAACCGTTGAGTAGCAGTCGCGTGCCGATCGGGTACTGGCTCAACTTCGCCAGGACTTCGCTCATCGGCCGATTGAGATCGATGATGACCGGCGCCTGCATGGTGATTTTTATCTTGTCCTGGAACTTGGCGGGGTTGCGTTCGAGTTGTTCCAGGAAAATGCCGTCCGCAGTGATCTTGGCTTTGGCGTTGCGGTCGGCACTGCAGCTCACGCCGATACCGATCGGGCACGACGCGGCGTGCCGCGGCAGCCGGATCACTTTGATGTCGTGTGCCAGGTATTTGCCTTTGAACTGGGCGCCTATTTCGGTTTCACGGGCGATCTGTTCCGCCTTCGTCTCCCACTCGCGGTCGCGGAATGCCTGGCCGGCGGTGTTTCCGGCGGTCGGGAGTGCATCCAAAAAACCGGCACTGGCCAGCTTTACAGTCTTCAGGTTTGCCTCCGCCGATGTTCCGCCGATGACGATCGCGATGTGATATGGCGGACATGCTGCCGTGCCCAGGTCGAATATTTTTTCACGAATAAAGAACGCCAGGTGTTCTTCCGTCAGGGTTGCTTTGGTCTCCTGGAAGAGCTTCGACTTGTTCGCGCTGCCGCCGCCTTTGGCGAGAAACAGGAAGTGGTATTCATCGCCGGCGGTCGCATAAATATCAATCTGCGCCGGCAGATTGGTGCCGGTATTTTTTTCGTCGAACATGGTGAGTGGCGCTAATTGCGAATACCGCAGATTCTGGGTGACGAAAGTGTTGAATATGCCGCGGGACAAGGCGATTTCGTCATAACCTCCGGTCCACACCTGTTCGCCTTTCTTGCCCATGACAATTGCTGTGCCGGTGTCCTGGCACATCGGCAGGATGCCCTTGGCCGATTCGATGGCGTTGCGCAACATGGTGGCAGCGACGTAGCGGTCGTTGTCCGATGCCTCCGGGTCGTCGATGATTTTCGCGACTTTGTCGAGATGGCTGATACGCAGGTAATACGAAATGTCACTCATCGCCCGCTCCGCCAGCAGTTCCAGGCCCTGCGGGTCCACCTGCAAAATGGTGCGACCGCCGGCTTCGATCGTCGATACATGACCGGTTGAGATGCACTCGTACTTTGTATCGTCGGCACCGATCGGCAGGATTGGGGCGTATTCGAATTCAGGCATAGTCAGATCTCGATGGTTGGTGCTGCAAGGAGTATAGCCTCCGCCGGGGTCGGTGGCAATATCATTGTCCTATGTCGAGACTATCCAGCGACTGGCTTTCAGTTCGAAGCGTGGCAGCGTTCCGGACGCCACGATAGCGACGTCGATGCGCATGGAGAAAGTCGTCGAGAGGGCGTCGCTGATCTTCTGCTGCAAGGCGGCATTATCACTGCACTGCGGGCTCGGTTCGACTTCGATGGACAACTCGCGAAGTGCTGCATTGCCGGACACATTGACCCGATATTCCTCGATCTCGGCAAATTGCCGGACGACAGCCTCGACGGCGCCGGGGTAAATATTAACCCCACGTACGATGACCATATCGTCGACGCGGCTGAGAATGCCGCCCTCCAGCGCTGGATCTTCTGTGCCGCATTCACAAGTGCCACAGTCCGGTGCATGAACCAGGTCGCCGGTGCGATAACGCAATAATGGGCAGGCATCGCGGCCGAGCGTCGTCAACACAAGTTCACCGGGCACCCCGGGAGCGACGGCGGCAAGTGTTTCCGGATCGATCACTTCGACGAGGTAGGCAGAACCGATAACGTGCAACCGCCCCGGCCTGGCCGGGCACTGGTAACTGACCGGACCGACTTCGGTCATGCCATGGTGATCGTAGAGCTTCGCGGTCGGCCACAGAGTTTCAATGTGAGCGCCGGTTGCCGGGATGCTGCCACCCGGTTCGCCGGCGACGATGACGGCGCGCACCGTGGCCTGTTTCAGGTCAATTCCCTCGGCTGCCGCCACCTGGCCGAGATGAATGGCGTACGTCGGTGTGCAGCAGAGCACAGTGATGCGATTGTCGATGATTGCCTGCAGCCGCGCCAGCGACCGCATGCCGCCGCCGGGCACACACAGGCAACCCAGTGCCTGAGCCGCGTCAAAGGCAGTCCAGAACCCGAGGAACGGGCCGAAGGAAAAAGCAAAGAAACAACGATCGTCGCGGGTGACATCGGCGACGGCGTAGACTTGCTGCCAGTTGTCGAGCATCCAGGCCCAGCTCCCTGGGGTGTCGAGCCAGCGCATCGGTGTTCCGGTCGTGGCGCTGGTTTGGCAGAAGTGCGTGTATTGCTCGAGCGGATACGTCAGGTTACTGCCGTACGGTGAATGCTGCTGCTGGTCGGTGACGAGCTCGGCTTTGGTGGTGAACGGTGCCACGGCACGGAACTCGTCGATACTGATATCAGGCGTGATGCCGGTGCCGTCGTACTTGCGCGCATAAAACGCATTCGACGGCAGCAGATTCTGAAGCAACGCCTGGAGCTTCCTCTGCATCGTCACTGCACGTCGGTTTGAACGACGTCCGGTTTGGGTGGTGGCTTGCTTGGCGCCGGCTTGTAAAATGACACCAGACAACCGCCGACGGCGGCCAGTACAATGCCAAGATAAAAGGGCAGGCTGATCGAGCGCCATCCGCCAGCCGGCGGATGCAGTGCAATCGCCACACCTGCATTGATCATCGGGGCGCCGGCAAAAATGATCGACATCACCACCGGTGGCGTTCCTTTGGCGCCGAATGCCAGCAGCACGCAGAAAGCACCGGCTGCTCCAACCAGACCGGCAACCAGCGAGAACGTCACGCCTTTGCCGGGCATCGACCAACTCGCCCCCTTGAAAATGAGAATGGCCAGCGGTGCCAGGACTGCGGTCAGAAAATAGGCGATGCCGACAAGCAGGAATGCCTTGTGCCGGCCGTTAACCGGATCGGCCATGGCAATCTGACCGGTGTGCAAAAAGACGCCGTACAAGCCCCAGAACAGGGCCGTCAATAATGCGTAGAAAAGCCAGAGATGCATGGTAGCGGCCGGTTGTGGGTTATCACAATAGCCAAGAGTATACTCCGTGTCGGCATCGATGGCAATTTCCTTGGCCAGCAGCCGGACCCAGGCAATTTCATCCAATAGTTTCTTTCACAACCCGTTCATTCGGGTGTACTTTGGCAAGTAGCGAGGAGAGCGTGAACTCTAACTGGTTGCAGAACACCGAAATTTGTCATGGCGGGTCCATGGCAAGGGGGGGAAGAGACGGATGGTGAAAGCGAGTGCTCATGAAATCCTACCGCTTTTTCCATTGCCCGATTTTGTCATGTTTCCGCACGTCCATGTACCGCTGCATATTTTTGAGCCTCGGTACCGTGAGATGATGACGGAAGCCCTCGACGGCAATGGCAGATTTTGTATGGGCACGCTGGTAGGCAACTGGGCTCAGAAGTACGACGGCAACCCGGACTTCCACCCGACTGGCTGCGTCTGCAGCATCATCGATTATGAGCGGCATCCTGATGGTCGCTACAACATTCTGGTAGAAGGCGTGTCGCGCGTGCAGATGGCGGAGGTGTCCAGCGACAGACAGTTCCGCTGCGTCGAGACCCGCGTCGATGACATGCCGGGGGAGATATCGCCGGCGAACGATGCCGTTCAACGGCTACGCGTACTAGGCTCCCAGGCACTGGTCGAGGTCATCGGCGAGGCACCATCGGGTCTGGCGGAGCGCATGCAGTCCATCGAATTGCTGACCTTTCTCAACCTGCTTGCCTTTCATTTGCCGCTCGATGTCAAGCAGAAGATCGATCTGATCGAACTGCCGACAAGCAATGCACTGGCTGCGGAGTTGTTGCAGCACTGCGAACGCTTGCACGCGTGACACCGCACCGCGATCTGCCCCTGGCCGCGTGCGCGTACACCGCCTTCTACTGCGAAGAGAACATCTGGCAACTCACGAGCAATCCAGCCCTTGTTGGGGATGAGCGAGTTGTTCTGATCATCACCAATCCGACCCGTACTTGTCTTTTGTGGCAGCAGCGCGCTGCTGCGCTGGGGCAGCCGGTCGTATGGGACTATCACGTCGTTCTGGTGGCGCGCTTGGTACCTGGACAGGCGTGGCACGTGTACGACTTCGATACGCGGCTGGCCTTTCCATCGAAACTTGATACGTGGTTGGGCGAGACCTTCCCCGGATGCGACCAGTGGCAGCCCGACTTACTGCCGCATTTCAGGGTCGTTCCGGCTGTCGACTTTTGCGACCGACTGGTGTCCGACCGCAGCCACATGAAGACGGCCGGCGGCTGGAGCCAGCCGCCACCGCCCTGGCCTTGCATCGGTACCGGCCCATCGAATCTGCATCGCTTCCTCGACTTCGACGATGCGTTTATCGGCGAGTGTCTTTGGCTGGAGGAGGTCCTGGAAAAATTCGGTGAGACGTCAGTCGATTGATCCGCAAAGATGCGCTATAGCGGCTGCTATTCCGTCCTAATACGCCAGGGCATAGGCGGGTTCGAGTCGTGGCGACGCGCCCGCCGACAACAACACGCCCCTCGTCGTTTTCTCGCGGCGACAAGCGCAAGTGTTGCCGCCGGCATACGCTCCGGTTCGGACTGTATGATGCCCCCGTGCCGCAAGTGCTTCGATGGCTGTCGCCTCGATGCGGCTTTCCAACAGCAATTTTCCGGGTTCGCAGTTACGCGGATAGAAACTGTCCGGCCAATGCCGCGACCAGAACGTTGGCGCTTCGATCGCTTCCTGCAGGTCCATGCCGAAGAGCTCTGTATTGAACAGAAACTGCAACGCCCACTGGTCCTGGCCGTCGCCGCCGGGCGAACCAAAAGCCAGGTATGGCTCGCCGCCTTTGAGTGCCAGTCCCGGCGTCAGCGTCGTGCGCGGCCGTTTGCCCGGCGCGATACAGTTCGGGTGCCCGGGCTGGAGAGAAAACATTTGTCCACGCGTGCCGAGCGGGAACCCCAGTCCGGGGATGACCGGCGACGATTGCAGCCAGCCGCCGCTGGTTGTGATGCTGATAGCATTGCCATCGCCGTCGATGATGTCCAACTTGGTTGTGTCCCCGTGTTGCGGACCGGCAGCAACCGTCTCGTTGACGTCGTTCACACTGCCGAACTCCGACAGCGGTGCGTACCCGTCCGGCCGCAACTCCAAACTTGCGGAGTCCGTAATAAGTCCGGCGCGTTCGGCGGCATGGGCGGGGTCCAGCAATCGTTCCAGAGGGATATCAGAAAAGTCGGGGTCGCCATAGTAAAACTCGCGATCGGCGTAGGCCAGCTTCATCGCCTCGACCACCGTGTGGATGTACTGCCCGGTGTTGTGGCCCATCGCCTCCAGATCGAATGATTGCAGCAGATTCAATGACTGCAGCAATACCGGCCCCTGCGTCCAGGTCGGGCATTTGACGACGTCCATGCCACGCCAGGTAATCGATGCGGGTGTTTCCAGCGCAGGTTGGAAGGCGGCAAAGTCAGCCAGAGTCAGCAGGGCACACGGGTCGTCGCCGATAAAATCGACAATCTCGCGGGCAATATCACCGCGATAGAATCGGTCGGCGGCGGCGGTGCAACCTGTTTCGCGGTCTTTGCCTGCAGCCGCCTCGATCAGGCGTTCCAGCGTATGGCCGAAGTCGGGGTTGCAGAACAATGCCCCGGTGGCCGGTACCTCACCGTCGGGTAGGAACAGTGCAGCGCTCGAGGGCCATTGGGTGCGGAAGCGCTGGCTTACGGCGTTGATCGTCCGCGACAGATCGCCGGCCATTGCGAAGCCGTCGACGGCGAGCGTCAGTGCCGGTGTCAGCACGGTTTCGACCGATAGCGTGCCGAACGTCTTGAGCAGATACATGCAGGTGCCGAAAGCCGAAGGCACGACTGCGGGCAGGAATCCGTCGCCGGGGATCAGGCCGTCGCACAGGCTGCTCACACGCTCCAGCGTAGCGGCTGCCGGTGCCGGGCCATGGCCGCTCAAGGCATGGGCCTTCTTCTGCCGTGCACAATAAAGCAATGTGGGATTTTCGCCGGCGAAGCCGTTCTGGTGCGGCTTGGTCAACTGCAGGACGATTATGGCTGCAACGGCCGCATCGAATGCGTTGCCACCGCGTCGGAGGATGTGAACGCCGATCTCCGACGCCAGATAGTGGCCGGAGGCGACGACGCCGTTACGCCCGTAGACGGTCGGGCGTCCGCCGTGCATTTTGCCGAGTGAAAGGTCCATCGACAAAAATTTTACAGCTGATCTTCGATGCTTTTCTTGGTATCCTCGGACAGCCGATCGGGGTTGTCGGCGCTGGATTTACCCAGCAGTTCAATGTCGGCGATCAGTGCCATGTTCGGGCCGATTCCCGCCTGCAGCCGCCCTTCGGTGCCGTAGGCCAGTTCGGGGGGGATGATGAATCGGGACTTGCCACCGACCCGCATGAGTTTCAGTCCTTCACGCCAGCCCGGTATCAGGGCCTTGACCTCGCTGCTAGCGGGGCGTTCGTTTTCAGAGGTATTCTCAAGCTCCGTGCCGTCAATGAGATAAACTGCGTAGTGAATCTGCACGGTGTCGGAATCGGCGGGGCTTTCGCCCTGACCCTGTTGGATGACGACATGCTGCAGCCCACTCTCTGTCGTTGTGACGCCTTCGGCCGCGGCGTTCTTCGCCAGGGCGGCGCGGCTGTTCTCGAGATTAGAAGCTGCCGCTTTCTGAATCGCGGCACTTTGCAGTTCGGCGTAATAGGCCTGGCGAATTTCCTGCGATTTTTCCTGGGAGAGCAGCGTCTCTTCGCCGTCCAAGGCATCGCGAAAGCCGCGTTGGAACAGCCGGGAATCCAGTTTCTCCTGGCCCTTCAGCGATTTGGCTGCTTCCATGCCCATCGCATAGCTTAGTCGCCAGTCTACGACGGCTTCCGGTTTTTCTTCTGCCGGCGCGGCGGCCTCATCCTGAGCCTGGAGCGACAGCGCAAATGTACCTAACAGGAAAATGGTGATTGTTCGGAACATGGAATGCCTCCTGATTGCGTTTTGTTCAAGCACGTCACCACCCCAAATTGAGGCAGTTTTATAAATTACGTTCGATTGACACAGACGCAAGTACCGCAGTTTACGTTCCTAAGCCCCCTAAACGAAGATTTTTTCCTGATAGTACCACACCATCTCCGTGGGTGCGGCAGAAGTATTGTCTGTCCAGCGGCAGGAGCCGAGGAGGGTCGAAAAGCTGGCGGTGGTGGTGCGGGAATCGATCGTCATCATTACAGTCAACGGTCGCGACGGCGGGCCGGAAGGTATCTGCACTGGTTTCATCGTATCCGTAGACGGACTGGTGGCGACCAACCGCCATGTCCTGGGGGAGGCCCGACCGATACGGGTATTTGTTCAGATTGCGGCCATGCCGGCATCGATCGCGGCGAGCGTGTGTTCCAGCTCCTTGTCCGTGTGTACGGCGCTGATGTACCAGCGGGCGTCGGGTAGGATAAGGACATTATTCTCCAGCATGTTGCGGCGGAAGGCTGCGAACTTTTCTTTGTTGGCGGCCAGCGTGTCGGCATGCCTGATCGGCAGTTCTTCGAGGTCGAAGTGCATGCTGAATGCGGTGCCCACACCGGACGTGACTAACTGGTGCCCGTGTTCATGCGCTTTCGCCTCGAGACGTTCACGGATGGCATTGCCGTGCCCGTGCATTCGTTCATAAGTGCCGGGATGCGACAGGATGTCGATGGTGGCGATGGCTGCGGCGAGATTGTGTGACGAACCGTTGTAAGTGCCGTAGTGCACGGTGCGCCCGTCACGCAACGCATCGAAAACTCCGCGGTGCCCGCCGACAGCGGACATGGTGAAGCCGCCCGCCATGGCTTTGGCATACACCGACAGGTCCGGCTGCAGATCGAAGTATTCGCGGGCGCCGCCGAGGGCGACACGAAAGCCGGTAATGACTTCGTCGAAGATCGAGAGTGCTCCGTGCGCCCGGCACAACTCGATCAGGCCCGCGAGAAAACCGTCCTGCGGCATGCACGAACCGCTGTTGACGAGTATCGGTTCAGTGATGACGCAGGCGATTTCATCGCCTTGCGACTGCAGCAATTTGGTCAATGCGTCGAGATCGTTCCAGGGCAGAACCAGGGTGTCTTCGTACTCCTTTTCCGGCTGCCCGCCGCACATCGCTGCAGCGTTACCGTTTTCGTCCATGGATATGAGGACGTTGTTGAACCAGCCGTGATAGTGACCGCTGAAGCGTACGATTTTGTCCCGGCCAGTCGTGGCGCGGGCAATACGTAATGTGGCCTGCACGGCTTCCGAACCGGTATTAGAAAAAATTACCTGGTCGATGCCGGGCACTGCCCCGACCATCTTTTGCGCCAACTCGATCTCCAGTTTGTGTTGGGCACCGAGGGTGTAGCTGGTTTCCAGCTGGGCCCGGACCGCGGCGTTGATGTCCGGATGATTGGAGCCGACGATCAGCGGCCCCCAGGCCAGTGTGTACTCGACAAAGTCATTGCCGTCGACGTCGTAGTAGTAGGGCCCATCGGCGCGCTCAAAGTACTGCAGTGGCGTAATGCTCTTGCGGAATCCGCTGGAAACACCGCCGACGAGCACCTCGGACGCTTCGCTGTGCAGTGCCTCTGATCTGGAGAAATCCATATCTGTCTCCGGCTTAATGAATTGATGTTGATGCCCCGGCGCCTGGCCGAGGCTTATTGTGGTGCTGCAGGTTCAGGTTCAGAGAGTTGTGCGTGCTATCGACCGCTCCGGGATGACCGCTTCACCTGTCCCTCCGGTTGTGGAACGTTATATGTCGAAACGCTGTTTTTCCGACACTATACCGCCTGACTGCGAGAGACGCACGCCGCGAACGACATACCCGATTTTTATCGACCTGCCAGGACCTCATCGGCTGCCGCCTGCCGCAACTGGGCAAGCTGTTCGACACCCATCCGCCCCATCGCCTCGTGTGCTTCCCGGAAGGACAGCGGATTGTCCAGAATCGGCTGATTGTAGCAATTCTCGCGATCGCGCAGGTCCGTGTCTTCGTGAACCTGCACGAGCTGCCCGTCGTGGCCGGGCATAAACAGTGTTGTGCAGCGTTCGCCCGGTCCGGCATCGACAGGCTCCGAGGTGACGACCTTGTACGTGCCGCTGCGCGCCGCCAGCCGCAGCTCTCGAACGGTGCTGCCCACGTCGAATGCCCGCTCGGCGACAATCTCCCGCGCCTGCGTGCCGATCAGCACGCTATCTGTGATGGTGCCGCGGCCGCTCACGGTAACGCCGATCAACACCGAGCCGTGCACTTCGACGTCCGGGCCAAGCTCACTGTCGACGATGCGATTGCCGTCGCTGTCGGGTTCCACGTCTGCGATCTGCGCAATTGCCCGTGAGATTTCGCCCTCCGCCGACGTTGATCGCAAGCCAGTATAGAATTTGTAGATCTGCCGGTGCTGACCGATGTCGCCCCAGAACGGTTCGCCGCAATCCATGGCCCGCATTTTCAGCCTGCGGCCGGTGTCATGCGCAAGAGTTTCGATCACCCGGCGCAGGCGCGACAGGATATCCGGCATCATTTCATGCAATGCGGCCATCGCACGGTTTTCTTCACAGGCCGCTGCCCACGCGGCTGTCCGCGCCGCCGGGTCATCGACAACCGCGATGGTCAACGCCGTGAAGAACTGCGGATCGAGGTCCGGCCGCTGCTGCCGGTTGGCGTCGGTGTCGTTCACGTCTGTTGAAAACTCTGCAAGCAGGGCGTCGAGCAACCGGTAGGAGACGGCGATCGACCCGAGATTAATACCGCCGAAGAGCTTGCCGTCGCGTCGCTGCAGCAGGCCGCGATCAGCGAGTTGCTCCATCTCTGCCAGCGGCCGTCGTGGAATGAACGCCGTGACCCGGCCATCGGCATCGATGCCGACCCAGTCCTTTTCCGCTGCCTGGTCGGCAGTCATTTCGCAGACCGAGACGAAGCGGACGATATCTGCATTCGCGAATCTCGAATCGGTCTTGCGGAGGTCGCATGTCGGAATTTGAACTTCGTCGCCCCACTGCACCACGAGTCCGTCGAATCCCGAGCGGCGCAGGTACTGTTGCACCGGCACACGATAGTACATTGCCAGCTCGACCATCGACAGCAGGCGCCGGCTGCCGTCGGCACCCGTCGTCGAGACGTAGGTCGCGATCGCCGGCTTCTGAGCGTTATCTGTCTCGGTAAACGGTGTTGCCCGTGTGCCCTCGCCAAAGACGAATGCGACCAGGCTTCCGCGGTCCTCGCGGACATACGGCTTCAGCCGTTGCCAGAGCAGGAGGATGCCGAAAGCCTGATTGACCGGCAGGTCCTCGTGAAACGACACAGCCTCGCGCGCCTTCAACGTTTCGCACGCCCGGTCGAGGATGCTCTGCCAGAATTCTCGGGCCGATTCGGACCCGCAGACGGTACCGATGACCTCCGGTGTCTCACCGGCGGCGATGAGCTCGCGAGTGAAGGCGATGTTGCTTTTGATGATTTCAACGGCGTCGTGCTCAGTCATCCGAAGACTCTCGAATCCATGTTTCCAATTGCCGCAGGATGCCGTTGGGTTCGGCGACGGCGAGGCGAATGATTTCATCGGCGCGCTCGGGGGTGTCGGCGCAGACGTACATTCGCAACTGCGGCGCGTTGCCCGATGGGCGAACGTGCGCGATATCGCCGTTGTCGAAAAAGATACGCACACCGTCGATGTAGTTCAGTTCGGTGATTGCTCCGAACCCATCCGCCGGCGTAAAGAACGGCGCCAGGGCTCCGGGCACATCGGTTGCCGGCGGAGACAGGCGCTGGAGAAGTGCCCGGCTGATGGCGGGGTCGAAGTTGTCGAGCAGTCCGGCTTTGCTGAAGCGGTGTGGCAGCCGCGCGAAGAGTTCGGTCACCGGTACCTTGGCCTCGGCGGCGGCATGCAGTGTTGCCAACAGCGGCAGCACGGCGTCACGCGTCGGCAGGGCGGGGAGGAGGCGACCGTGCCGTTCAATCTCCGAGCCGGTGAGAAAGCCGCCGTTGGCTTCCCAGCCCACTCGTGCTGTTCCCGTTGCCTGGTCCATGCCGGCGACGACGAAGGGCGATCCGATTTTCGTCTTCAGCGGTTCGATGTCCTGCGCTCGGAAATGCAGATCGACCAGGTCGTTGGCGCTGATCGGTACCGAGATCGAATCGGCCTGCAGATAGTCGGCGACTACCACACCGAGGACATCCCCGCCGTAAAACACCACCTTGCCGTCCGCATCGATACCGGTCATCAGCGGTCGGTCGCTGTCGCCGTCGGTCGAGATCACCGCGTCGACAGGGCCGTGTTCGGCCGCGGCTGTATCAGCCAGTTTCTGCAGCGTCTGGAGCCGGTCGACTGTGAGATCCTCGGTATCGATAGCGACAAAGGACTCGCTGCGGCCCATCGGAATGACGTCGGCGCCGAGTGCGCGCAGCAGATTGACCAGCAGGTCACGGCCGACGGCAGAGTGCTGGTAGAAGACGACCCGCATCCCACGCAGACAATCCGGTGGCATGAAATCGAGATAGCGCTGTGTATATAGTTCGACGCCTTGCGGATCGGCAATCAGGCCTTTGGTCGGCTCGCGGAACATGCCGTCGTCGTCGAACTGCGAGGCATCGGCCGGGCACGCATAGGTTTCGTCGCGGATGGCAGCAACAGCGGCGAGGATTCCGGCTTCGTCGCTCTTGAGGATCTCACCGTTGCTCTTGTTGAACTTGATGCCGTTGCGATCGAATGGAATATGGCTACCGGTCACCATGACGCTCGGCTGCCGGTGCTGAATGCCGTGATAAGTGAGTGCAGGTGTCGGCACGCGGCCGAGGTACTGCGCCTGCATGCCTTCGTCGGCGATGGCATCGGCGACGGCGCCGAGGATGCGCTCGGTGCTGGGGCGCATGTCACCGCCGGTACTCACTGTCATGCCGGCAGCGGCATCGCCGATAACCTGGAGGTAGCGCAGGAAGCCGCGACAGTTGATGTACGCCTCGAGGTCGGTGATGTCGGTGATCAGCCCGCGCAGCCCGCTGGTGCCGAAGCTCAGCGTACGCGGTTGCCGGGTGCGAAAATCCGGATGACTGGTCGTGCCAACTGCAGCTCGAAACAACCGGGCATCAGCGCTCGTGGTGATTGCACAGGCAGCACTGACTGGCAGGAACACAGCGGTGCTGCCATGCTGCGAGAAATTGCGGCCTCCGCAATCGGCGGTCACTTCGGTGCCGGCGTCGGTGGTCAGCACCAGCAGTATCTCGGCGCTGGTGGCGGCTGTGTGCGAGACAGTTTCTCCTCTAGTCAGGGGGCGATGCGACAGTTGGAATTCGTCGGCCGAGGTTTCGTACACCGACCAGTCGCCAGCCGCAACGGCAGCCAGAATCCTCGGGCCGTCGGCAGTGAAGTCGATGACCCGGATCAGCTCGTCGGCGTCGATATGCTTCGGGGTGAGTCCGCTGCGCAGGACGTTGTTGGAGTTTGCCATGATCTCGACGGCCGTTCCCTCGAGATAGGCGTGCGTGATGCCCGGCGGCACATACAGCGCCTGCAGCGGCTGCAGGTGAATAAGTTGCAGGAACGGTATCGCGAACAGCCCGCGGTCGCGGTCGCCATTTTTGGCGAATACCGCATCGGCACGCAGGAGCCAGTACTGCCAGTCGTCACGACCGAACGTGTCCCGTTTTTTGTCGAGCGTTGCGATAACGGGATTAAGAATGTCGTTGACGACAGGCTGCGGCAGCGATATGAACGCGGTAAACAATTCGCGTACGGCGGATGGTGAGTTGTCGGCAGCGGGCAGGTCGTCGAGAAATTCGGCGCTGTCGGCGAACGTCTGCAGATTTGCTGCGATCTCGGTGACCGGTCGAAAACCGGCGAGGGCGTACATGTCGGTGATGGCGATTGCCATTTCGCACTTGTGATTGCCGTCCTTGTAGTTGCGGTGCGCTGCGTCGATCGGGATCCCGGCAGTGTTTTCCCTGGCGAATCCGGCGGCTGCCTGAATGCGGTTCGGGTGTACCTGGATGGACAACGGCTGCGCAGCGCTCAGGACCTTGAGGAGAAACGGCAGTTCGCCGAATTTTTCGGCACAGGCCGCGCCCAGCAACGTTTCGGCTGCTGCGTCGATCAACGTCCGCAGTGACACCGGCTCATCGAGTTGCACCAGTGCCGGCAGTTCCGGATGGGCGCCCATCCACACTTCCGCATACGGGCGGCGCGCGGTGTTGTCGTAGCCGAAGTGCTCGGGAATGAACTCGGGGTTGCCCCAGTCGTAGTTCTGGATGCCGGGTTCGATCGGGACCGCCGCGGGCTGCTTCAGGTAAGCAGCGATATGCGCTGGGATAACGCGGGCGCTGTCCTGGCTCATGGGGTCATCCTGTTCGACAGGAGCCGCTCGACCAACGGCTCGCGTTCCACGGCATCAATGCGTACGGACTTGTCGGCAATTTCGCCCATCGCCAGAACCGTGGCTTCGTGTCCGCCTAAAACCTCGGCGATGGCTTGGCAGAGGTCGCTGCAGAACGTCGCGATTCCGCACTGTCGCGGCACGGAACTCGACAGCACAGGCATGGTGCTGATTGACGCAGATTTATTCTTTGTCGGCATGCTGCAGTTCCGTTGAGCGGGACAATCTCTACAGTCTGCCTGTGCTGGGACATTGTCAACCTGATCTGGTTGGTTTCGTCCCCTGTGAGCGTCGGCATTCTGCCCGTTCAATTATGGGCGTTTCCCGACCGCGAAAAAAATCAACTTAGTGATTAAATTACACTAAGTATGGTGTATTCTATACACAAATGGGGCAAGGATGGCTCAGAAATACTCATACAAATATCCCATGCATGCGCTCACTGTCGATTGCGTGGTTTTCGGGCTGGACGAGGATGAACTGAAAGTCATACTCATTCAGCGTGGAGAAAAACCGTTCAAGGACCAGTGGGCACTGCCCGGCGGTTTTGTTAAGCCGAAGGAATCTGTTGACGATGCTGCATGTCGTGAGTTGGAGGAGGAAACGGGTATCCACAAAGTCTATCTCGAGCAGCTTTATACGTTCGGAGCGGTTGATCGCGACCCGCGCGGGCGTGTTGTCACGGTAGCTTACTATGGCCTCGTCAACCTGTCCGGACATGTGATCCGCGCCACTACCGATGCCAAGAATGCCGCGTGGTTCGGTGTCCATGATTGCCCGCCCCTGCCATTTGATCACGACAAAATTTCGGAAAAGGCGTATCAGCGGCTGCAGGGCAAGGTGCGTTACCAGCCGATCGGTTTCGAGCTGTTGCCTGTGAAGTTCACACTTACGCAGCTTCAGCGTATGTACGAGGTTATACTGGAGAAGGAACTCGACAAGCGCAACTTCCGCAAGAAGATCTTGGCGATGGATCTGCTGATCGACTGCAACGAGATTGAGCAGGACGTGGCGCATCGTGCCGCGCGGCTGTATCGCTTCGACGAGTGCAGCTATAAGCGGTTGGTCAAAAGCGGTTTCAATTTCGAAATCTGAAACGTTCAAACAAAGGACGTCCGCCGTGCTTGGTATTCGATTCATGAAGGCAGAAGCCACCACCCGCATAATCCAGTACAAAGGCGGCCGTATCCAGCGCCAAGAGCTCGCCGCATGATGGACGATACCGGGGTGCGGGGTATTGTACCGCTTCGCACAGCCAGGTTGAGATCCATCGATGATCAGACATGCCCTTGCCCCATATCCGCTAACCGCTGCCGCAGTCATCCTTTGTGCTGCCGCTACCCTGTCGCTGTCGGGTTGCGGCAAGAAAGAGGATACCACGACGACGCCACGCACCAGGAAGGTGCCGATGGTCACCCGCGCTGAAGGTTCGAACGCCGAAGGCTCCAATGCCGAGGGCTCCAATGCCGAGGGCTCGCAGCGGCAGGAAGGGCGCGGGCTGCGTATCGCGGTTGTCCTGCGCGACACCGAACGTTCGTCGACGGCGATGCGAGCCGGAGCGGACGCTGCAGCCCGGGAAACCGGCGCCGAAATCATCTGGCCGGGGGCGGTGTCCGACGATCCGCAATGGCAGATGCAGGCTTTACAGAACGCTATTAACCGCGGGGTCGACGGCATCGTTGTCTCACCGGCAGACGATTCTGCAAACACAGCTATGGAAACAGCCATCGGACGCGGCATAGAAGTGGTCATCGTGGATTCGGATGCAGCGGTGAAAGGTATCTCCAGCCGCATCGTGGCCGCCAGCCACCGTCCCGCAGGTGATGCGGCGGCCGTGCGTTTCGGCAACGATCCGGCATCGGTCGCAGCGCTGCGCAACGACGAGATCCAGGCACTGGTACTGCCACCGTCGTTCGAGCTCGGGCACACCGGTGTCCTGACTGCCATAGCCGCGGTTCGCGGCCGTGATGTCAGACCGCAGATCGCAATTGCAGTGGTTATCGCTACAAAAGACAACATGACCGATCCGTCCGTCACGCGATTAATCAATCCTCACCATTCACCGCGGTTGCCAGAGTGAAAGACGATCACGCACAGGACGGTGATCCGGCATCGCCGGCAGCCAGGGATCTGCCGCCGAAGGTTGCGTGGCTGCTGCTTGCGGTCACCGTGGGTGGTGCCGCCGTCCTGAGGTTCTATCATTTGTCGGAGCAGGGCTACCGGTTCTGCGACGAGGGCTACCATCTCAATCTCCCGATCCTCTATCTAGTTGATCATCAGGAACCGTTTCTTTTTTTCAAGCACGGTTTGCTGTGGTTCATCGCCGTCGGGATATCAGTTTTGGGGCTCAGTCAGGCTGCCAGTATGCAGTTTTCCGGAATCTGCGGGCTGGCGACGGTCGTGCTGTTCTATGCGCTGCTGTCGCAGCTTTTCAACCGGCGCGTGGCTGTGCTCGGGGCCGCAGCCATGGCATGCAGCCATTACGTGCTGTTCTATAATCGCAGCAACATGAGCGATGGCTATGCCCTGATGTTTTTCTGTCTGATCGCGCTGCTGCTGGTGCAGCAGGCGAAGGCGTTCGGACTGTGGCTGGAGGCGCCGGCCGATAGGCAACGGCGGACATCGCGGCGACGTTGGCTATGGCTGTTGCTGGCCGGACTGCTGCTGGGGTTCAGTTTCACCATACGCATACAAACTTGCCTGACGCTTCTCGGCATGGCCGGTGCCTGGGGGCTGACGCTGCTGCTGATGCGGCGCCGGCAGGCTGTAAAGCCCGTGATGCTGGCCGCCGCAGTGCTGCTGCTCCTCGCTGCGCTGGGCTATGCACTGACAATGGGTTATCTGCGGCACAACGTCGAGTGGAACGGAACGCTGGAGTGGTACGGCAAGAACGTCACAGTCGCCGGCGCCCAGGGGTACGAATGGCAGGCGTATCTTGTCAGTCATCTGACGAGGTATTGCGGCTGGCCCCTGCTGTTGCTCGGGTTTGTCGGCCTGGTATGCCTGCACCGGCGTCCGGGATTCGGGGGCCTTTGGCTATTGCTGTGCTGGTGGGGGTTGCTGCTGGCTTTTCTGAAAATGGGCTTGCCGTTTCCGCGCGCTCATCTGTATCTGGTGTTTTTCCTCTGTATTTTCTGGGCAATTGCCATCGACTGGATCGGCCGGCGTCTGGCGGGCGTCAGCCGCCGGGTATCAATCGGGATCGCTGCCGCAGTCGTCCTGACAGCGCTGACAGCAGCGGTGGAGATTTCGAAGTCACGGCACCTGTTGACAGCGGAGGGCGGCTACGACAAGGTCGGGGATTATTTGCTGGGAACTGACATTGGCAAGGAAGTCATTGCCACACATGCCTGGCCGATTTTCCGCGCCTTGCACCTGCACCGAACCGTGGTGTTGTACGACTTCGTGGATGGGCTGCCGAGCGAGGAATCAAAGCAACACGACTGGATGATCGACAGGCTGCGCGAAAGCAGCAGCGCGAACATCACGCACATGGTGCTCGACTCCTACGTTCCCTACGCCTCGAGCGCGTCGGAGACGCTGTTCCTGCAGCGCTTCTGCGCCACCTACCCGCCGGACCTGGTGGTCCGCAACGAGTTCGGCATGGACTCGCAGACGTCGTGGGACGCTTTTCACGGCATGCTGTTGCCGAGCATGTTCACGCATTACCACATCGTCTATCGAGTCGGACGCTTCCGGGCAGATACCTTTGAAGCCGGACAGCTCAGCAGCCTGACGGACGCGGCGGCACTCGAAGCGCGCCTGCTGGAGATCTACGGCAAAGCGCCGGAGTGAGGCCTTGGAAAAGACGGCTCACCAGCGATCCGCTCGGTGGCATCGGTCTCTGTGCCGACATGCTGCGGAACATGATCAATCGCGATTCGACCGGCCAACCCGTACTTTGATCAGGATCATCTCACAGGCCGTCCGCACCAGGGTGATTCATATCAGATTGCGCAACAGCAGTTCCTTCGGACAGGGGTTCAAATACAGCTGCTGATGCACCCACTCCGGTAGGTTATGCATCGCCACGTGGTGTTTCAGCAGAGTCAGCGGCACCAGTTCCCGGCGGTAATCTTCGATCAGGCCGATGAGTTCCTGCTTGGCATCGGCATCAATAAAGCCCTTCAGAAAACCCATCAGGTGGTTCAGCACATTGGTGTGCGTGCGCCGAGTCGCGGGCATTGTCACGGTGCTCATGAAGCCTTAGGCATACTCAGTGCGCACTGAGGCCCACGGTCGGTTGGCGACGCCCGCGGCCAGGCGCCCGAGCGCCCGGTACGCCTCGAGGCTGTGCGACATCAGCGTCATCTTGTGCGTTGTGTGGAACGCCACCAGCCTCTTTTTCGTCGGTTTGTCTGTCAGGAACTGCTGCCAGCGGTACCAGGCGGCGATCGATGAAGTTTTCACGCAACCCGACGTCGTTCAGGCGGGCATCGTTGCGCCAAGGCCCGGGCAAAAACGCCCTGACCACGGTTGAGCGGTGTGCCGCCGTTTTCCGGATGAACCTTAACGCGAAACGCACCGCAACTGGGTGAGGCGCGCTTGAGGACAAAACCATGCAGATCGAGCTCGTCCAGTGCCTTCATCCGCTGTTTTGACCAGCGCTTTATTGCGTTTGTGTGGTCAACACCGGACTTCGTTGCTATCAGAGGAGGGTCATCGACACTGCCCTCGAGCCGGATCGTTTCGCGCGGTGTCCCATGCCGATCTCGACTTCCGGGCAGATCGGCACCCACTTGACGAACGCATTGTAGATGCCGGCGGCTTTCCCGATATCGAGGTTGTCAGCGGACACCTCGAGTTGGTCCAAAGTAAGGTCGGGTAGTTCCAGGGGGTCGGCAGTCAAGGTTGAGGGTCAAAGGCAAACATTATCATTCATGTTCACTGATTAAATTGCACGGGTGACTCGTCCTCGCCGACCATTTTCGGATGGCGCCCGTCGAAGGGGTATTGCTCTAGTTCCAGCACGGCTCCACTGAAGGGCCGGCTCTGATCGCTGAGCCAGAATGCGGTCACAGCCGCCACCTCCTCCGGTCGTGTCATGCGCCCCGTGGGGACCATGGTTGGTGGGGGATGCTCATACCAGTCAGGAGGCCGTCCCTCGGCGATTTTCAATTGTTGCTCATTGGGGGTGAGCACCCATCCCACTGCCAGGTGCACGAAGCGGACATGATCGGCGCTGAATGCATCCGCGAGGTTCTTGGTCATAGTCTGAAGGCCGCCCTTGGTGATGCTGTAGGCCAATTGCTTTGATTCACCGGAATATCCGTTCACCGACCCGACATTCACCACACAGCCACGGCTCTTTTTGAGGTCCTCGATCGAAGCTCGAATGAGCAGAAGCGGTGCCCGGAGATTCACGGCCACGGCCCGATCGAACAGGGCGGCATCGGTCGTGTCAAGATTGCTCCTGATCACCCAGGCCGCGTTGTTGACAATCCCGTCGATCCGCCCGAAAGCCGACCGTGCCGCTTCGGCGAGTCGTTCCGGGGCATCGAGGTCGGACAGATCGTCCTGGTGAAACACCGCATTCGGCCCAAGCTCGGCCGCCACGGCAGCCCCGCGTTCAGCATCACGACCGTGCACGAGCACGTGAGCGCCCTCAGCCACACACCGTCGTGCGACAGCCTCCCCGATGCCCGTTGTACTTCCCGTCACGATGATTGCTTTGTCTTTCAGGTTCATTGCCTTTGCTCCCATGCGCGTTCGAATCCAGTCCGGCTTCGCTCTATGACGTCGGCCGGGTCAGCCTTCCACAAAGAATCGGGAAGCTCATCAATCGAAAAGATTTCCAGACAATATGCCCCTTTGTATCCAGATGCCTCGGTTGCGGCGAACATTTTTGACAGATCAATACATCCTTCACCGCAGATGCGGCGGTCACCGGGGCTTCGGGGTTCGTCCGCGGGCCAGTCGCTGATGTGAACGCCGAAAATCATGTCTTTCAACTCCACGATGCGCTCAAAGATCGAAGGCTCGCGCCAGAGGTGCCAGATGTCGAGCATGAGGCCGAAATTCGGACGATTCACGGCCTCAATCAGTTGAATGGATTCTTCCAGGGTGCAGATGAATGTGTCATTGTTCATGAGAATGGGGCTGAGGGGCTCGAACATGATTCTCAATCCCCGATCCGCGGCATAATCCGCCAGATCCGGATAAAGGCGCCGGGCCGTTCGATGGGCGAGATTGAAATTCATGTCCGGGGCCTGCCCCGTGATCGTCACCAGGGGCAGTTCGATCCCTGGAAAAACCTCCGCGAAAAGATCGATTGTCTGGCGGTAGTGGCCGAGTCTCCGGACCGGGTCCTCCAGATCAGGGCACATGAAATCCTTGAAGAGAGCGTGCACCCGAGGCTGAACACTGGTGACCACCAGGCCGGCCTCGTGCACCATGGCCAGTTGTTCGCGCGCTCGGGCGGCATCGGTGGAAAGCTTTCTCTCACAGATCTCGATGCCTTTCACGCCCAGTTCGGCATAGAGGGCCACGTCCTGCTCAAATGTCTGATGCCAGGTGGTGAACTGACTGACGGAGAATATGGGGGAGAGGGAAATAGGGCAGTGGAAGGTTTCAGGTGTTATGCCCTTTGCCGGCGACCATCGACCACGACGGGGTCGACATTCTCAAGCAGCAGCTTGGCTCTTACAGGGCTTGGTAACATACGCCAACTTTCTCTGCCGTTCGTCGTTTGAAAGGATTGTGCCGTTGCCGCCAACCGTCCCGCCATGCTCGACGTCGATTCAATGAATAGCTCGAAGTGAAGGTTGGTTCAAGGCGTCGACATGCCTATAGATACTCATCATATTCGGGGTGTTGCGTACGCACTGACGATTCGAACTTCAACGAGTTAAGTCGGGTCGTGGGTTATGAGTATCATGTTGGTTGAGAATTTTCCGAATTGCCGATAGAACCCACGCCCGCTTCGGAAAAACCGGGGCTACTATACCCCTCTGCTTCCGGCAAAAACAACTCACAAATAAAACATTAGGGCGCTCCGGTGGAAACAGGAAAGCACACCGCCAACGTCAACTCAAACGTCCGGCGGCTTCGATTGGCCAGACATCGACGACTTTACCTGCCTCATGCACGAACAGGTTACGGTGGAGGTTGCAAGTCGTGCAGGCGTGACTGGAGATCAGGTGCAGCGGTTCGCCTATGCGCCAGGTGTCTGGTGCGTTGCGCAGCAGCAGGTGCTCCTCCGACTTGAAGAACGGTACCTCGATGTCGGGATAGCCTGCGACCAGGGGCTCTCCGAACTCGCCGCCGGCGCCTTTGACACCAATGTCGACAACGGCCTCGCCCGGTCGCCGGCTGATGACGCGGACAAGTATCGTCATGGCGATCTCAAACTCGGGTACCATTTCGTGATAGCGCCAGTCCATGGTCGGGTAAGTTCCGGCCTGCAGCTCCGTGACACCGTCCATGACGCCGGAAACCATGTAGGTCGCGGACGAACCGCCGCTGATCGTCGGTGACGGGATGCCGTCGGCCTCGATCAAGGTTTTCGTTTCGACGGCCTTGGTCATGCTCTCGTGGGTTAATCGTGAGCGCTCGTCGAAATCGTTGATATAGATCAGGTGCCCTTCGAAGGCCTGCAATCCGCGGTAGTCCAGCCCCGGGGCCGCGGCGACCAGGCGCGCCAGATTGACTGCCGGGAGTCCCGGCGCGACGCCGCAACGCCCCATGCCAATATCGACTTCGACCAAGACACCTATGGTGACGCTGTTGGCTGTCGCGGCGGCCGACAGTTCATCGATCTGGTCGACGTGATCGACGGCGACCGCGATGTTGCATTGTCTGGCGATCGCGACTAAGCGCGCGACTTTGGCTTTGCCGACGATCTGGTTCGCAATCAGCAGATCGTCGAAGCCGGCCGCTGCCATGACTTCGGCCTCGCTGACCTTGGCGCATGTGAAGCCGACACAATTGCCAGCCTGCAACTGCTTGCGTGCCAAAGTCGTGCATTTGTGGTTCTTGACATGGGGCCGCAGCCGGCAGGGGCGGTCGCTGAAGTATTCGGCCAGATACCGGATGTTCTTCTGTGATGCCGGCCAGTCCAGCAGGAGTGAGGGGGTGTCGAGCTCTTCGATCGGTTGACCGATGAATTGTCGTGGATCGGGCATGAATGGTGATGGGGTTTTAGAGAATTGCGGTACATTGCGGATCGATTGTGGAATACCCTATCGCGAAACCTGCAACCTGAAACCCGCGAACAGTGATAAAATGAGTGAACACTTTCTTGTAACCGGCGCCATGGGCTGCATCGGCGCCTGGACGATCAAGCAGTTGCTGGATGAAGGCGCTGCCGTTACGACGTTTGATCTGGTTGATAACCCGTATCGTCTGCGGCTGGTGATGGGTGACCCGGACATCGACAAGGTCAATTTCGTCCAGGGCGACATCACGGATTTCGAGCAGTTCGAGCGTGTGGTTGTCGACAACGGCATCACCCATATCATTCATCTTGCGGCGCTGCAGGTGCCATTCTGCCGCGCTGATCCGGTGCTTGGAATGGGGGTGAACGTTGTCGGCACCACGGTGATCCTGGAGACGATCAAGCGCCACGCGGCACAGATCCAGGGGTTCGTCTATTGCAGTTCAGTGGCGGTGTACGGCACGGTAGACAAGTATCCGGCAGGGCCGCTGGCTCATGACGCAGCGCTGCTGCCGAATACGATTTACGGCGTCAGCAAAGTTGCCAATGAAGACACGGCCAGGATTTACTGGCAGGACCATCAGGTGCGCAGCATCGGCTTCCGCCCATACACGGTTTATGGGCCGGGGCGTGACCAGGGTATTTCCTCGACACCGACGAAAGCTGTGCTTGCCGCCATCGTCGGGCGCCCTTACGAGATCACGTTGTCGGGCGTCTGGACGTATCAGTATGCGCCGGACGTTGCGAACTGCCTGATCCTGGCCGCGCGGACCGAGCTCGCCGGGGCGCCGGTTTTCAACATGGGGGGGGCTGTTGCGGACATGCCGGAATTCGTCGCAGCCATCGAGGACGTGCTGCCTGAAGCCGCGGGAACGATTACGATTGCCGCTGCGCCGATCCCGTTGCCGGGCGAGTTTGACGACAGCGAACTGAACCGGGCGATCCCCGGCGTACACTGGCGAACGCTGCCGGAGGGCGTGGCGGAGTCGGTGGCGCATTTCCGGCATCTGATCGATTCAGGGCGTATCGATATCGAAAGAGCGATGGCGTAGCGGCCAACCTTAGCGCTGTGCCGGCCGGGCAACAGCAGTCAATAAGCGGCTGGAAGTCGAGCTCTTATTCGTTGTCTTTTGCCGGCCGCCGTCATCGCAGCTGCTAACCCAGTTGGTGCCGAGTTGCTTCTTACCCTGGCCAAACGGCAAAAAGCGCGGCGTCCCGGAACGGGGGGCTTTCACTGTTTGCGGGAAGGGTTGGTGTTGTAGGTCTGGCCTTTGTAACCTTTTTTCGGTCCATTGTCCTTGATCTTGGCCAGTCGCCAGGTTTTGTCCTTCGCCGATTGTTTCCAGGTCTGTGCCATCTGCCAGATGATGGTATCGGAGCGATCGGTCCCCTTGTTTACGCGCAGGCGCGCTTCACAACGCGCGATGTAGGTGGCCTTGTCGATCTTCCCGACTTCCTCGACAACGAACTCGAAGCGACGATGTTTGGGTACGTCCCGCAGGGATTTGATAAACAGGTATTTCCCGACTTCTTGGCCTTTTTTTGTCCGGCCAAACTTGGCACCGTCACTGGTTTCCCAGATGAAGCCCCTGACCATTTTCTTCTTGACCGCGTCCCACTTGCCGTCCTTGATCATGATTCCGACTCGCCTGACTTCGAGCTTGACGACTTTCTTATGGTTTTTCAGTAATTCACATCCTCCGAGCAGGATGCTGGCACCAACCAGTATTGACATGATTCGATAATTCATATTGACAGCGGTGGGTTTTGGGTAGGGGGTGCTTGATTCGCCCATCGAACAATGCCTCATAACATACCATCGGCTCCATCCTGCCGCAATGCCGATACGAGGCGCACGCCGGAGAATGGCATAGCAGCACCGTAGTGCTATATTTAGGACCACTAACTTTTTACACTCGCCAGCTTTGGAGTAATTAATGCGATCGACCGTTCTTATCTTACTGATTGCGTTCGTTTGCGGCTCATGTGGAGACCGCAAAACTGATCCTGCCGTGGACCCGCAATCCGGCCAGGCGACCAACCTCGACGGTCAAGCGATGGGCTGGCACAATTGGCGCGGCCCGGGGCAGATGGGGGCTTCCGCTGCGACCGGACTAGTCGACAGCTGGACGGTTGGCGGCGAGAATCATCGCTGGACTTACGACTTGCCCGGTCGCGGCACGCCGGTGATTGACCGGGGCCGGGTCTATGCCTGGGGCTATAGGGGCGAGGGCCAGGACCAGCAGGAGATCCTGGCCTGTCTCAATGCGACCACGGGTAAGAAGATCTGGGAGGCGAGCTTCACGGATTTCATCAGCGACATTATCTACAACCGCTATTCCATTGGCAGTCCGACCGTCGATCCGGATACCGGCAACATCTACCTGATGACCTCACCCGGCCTTTTCGTGGCGCTCGACACCGACGGCAACATCCTGTGGCAGCATTCGATGCTGGAGGAGTTCGGGCGGTTGACGTTTCCGAACGGGCGAACGGGCTCACCGGTCATCGACGGCGAGTTGGTTATTGTCCGCGGTATTACCGCCTTCTGGGGGAAACAGGGACCGGCGCGTGACCGCTTCTATGCGTTCGACAAGACTTCCGGCAACCTGGTATGGGCTTCGACGCCGGGCGTGCGGCCGACCGACAGTTCGTTCTCCACGCCGTTGTTCGCGGATCGCGCCGGCAAACGCGTGTTCTATGCCGGCACCGGTTGCGGCAACATTGTCTGTGTCGATGCGCGTACCGGCGCGCCGCTGTCACGTTTTCAACTGCTGCGCGGTGGCGTCAACTCTTCGGTTGTGCTGCATAAGGACCTGGTCATTGCGATTCACGGCAAGGAGAACCTGGACACTAGCGAGATCGGCCGGATGGTCGCTGTGCGCATGGACAGGATGCCAGGACCCGATGACAAGACACCGCTGGTTTTCGGACCGGAAGCCGAAGTGTGGCGCAACAAGCTGGGCATCTTTACCAGCTCCCCGGTTCTGGCGAACGGCCGTGTTTACCAGACCACGCACACCGGTGAGCTGGCCTGTGTCAACGCCGATACAGGAGAGATCCTGTGGTCGAGAAAGCTGAGCAATTCACAGCTGCACGCCTCACCGCTGTACGCCGACGGCAAGCTGTACGTGCCGATGAAGGACGGAACCTTTTACATCCTGCGTCCGTCCGATACCGGGGCGGAGGAACTGGCAAAGGTCCAGCTCGAGGGCACCTGTCTTGGCGCGCCGGCGGTCTGGAGCGGCAGGATTTTCGTGCACACAACCGAGAAAATCTATTGCTTCGGCAAGGAACGTGACACATCCGGCGTGCCGCCTGCAAAGCCACAAGCCGATGTTGCTGCGGGCAAGCCAGTTCGCCTGCGGCCGATACCCGCCGAACTGATGCTGCGGCCCGGTGAGGAGGCAGCCATGCAGCTGCAGGCCCTGGATGCAGACGGGCGCGTGGTCGAACAAGATATTGCCGCGGCAGCATCGTGGGAGAAGTTCATTCCGCCCGCCGCCAAGGTAAAAATCAAGCTCAACGCCACACCGAAGGACGGCAATATCATCCGTGCTGACGATATCAATGCACCGTCGGCCGGCATGTTCAAGGTCACCGGTGGCGGCCTGCAGGGGACAACGCGCGGCCGCATCCTGCCGATACCTCCGTACAGCGCGGATTTTGAAGGCTACAAGTTGACGGTGCCGCACAAGCAGGAGAAGGATGTCAACTTTGCGTATCCGCCGTTGCCGTGGATCGGTGCCCGGTTCAAGTGGGAGGTGCGCGAGCGCGACGGCAGCAAAGTGCTGGCAAAAACCCTGGATCGTCTGCTGTTCCAGCGGGCGATGACGTTCATCGGCCATCCGCACTCGACCAACTATACGATGACGGCAGATGTGATGACGGACGGTAATCGCCGTGTCATGTCGACGGTCGGCCTGGTGCACCAGCGCTACATCATCGCGCTCAAGGGTAACTGGCAGCAGCTCGAAGTCAGTTCGAACCATGACCGGCTCAAGGTCGCAGTGCCTTTCAAGTGGAAAGCCAATACCTGGTTCACGATGAAGACACGCGTCGATGTCGATGAAGCCGGCACCGGTGTCATCCGCGCCAAGGCCTGGGCGCGCGGCACCGAAGAGCCGATTGACTGGACCATTGAAGTACCCCATGCGCGTGCCCACAAGCAGGGATCTCCCGGACTCTTCGGTTTCTCGCCGCAGAGCCAGAAACGCGTGTACGTCGACAACATTTCCGTGACGCCTAACTGATCGGATTACACCTACTTTCCCCAAGGACACACCGATGACTGGACGTATTTTTATTTTGTTGCTTTGCGTTGCCGCTTCCGTTGCCACTTCCGTTGCCACTGCCGCCGACTGGCCGATGTGGGGGCGTGACGCCAGCCGCAACATGGCGGCGACGGATATTTCGTTACCCGACACGTTCAAGCCGGGGCCGATCAACTACAACACCGAAGAGATTGACCAGACGAAATCCGTTAATATCCGATGGATCTTCAAACTCGGATCCCAGAGTTACGGCAACGCGACCATCGCCGATGGCCGCGTGTTCTTCGGCACGAACAACGAGTCGCCGCGGGTGGCGGCGCACAAGGGCGACCGGGGAGTTGTTATGTGCATCGATGAGAAGACCGGTGACTTCCTCTGGCAGTTGACCACGCCCAAGCTCGGTGCCGGCAAAGTGAGTGATTGGGAGTACCTGGGCATCTGCTCTTCGCCGGCGGTGTCCGGCAACCGCGTGTACGTCGTGACCAATCGTTGTGAAGTTGTGTGCATGGATGTCGAAGGCCTGGCCAACGGCAATCAGGGAGTCCAGGACGAGGGTTCATACATGGCCGGGCCGGGTAAACCGGCGATGGCGGTCGGTGAACAGGATGCCGACATCATCTGGACCTATGACATGCGCAGTGAGCTTGGTGTTTTCCCGCACAACATAGCAAGCAGCTCCGTGCTGGTTGCAGGCAATCGCCTGTACGTGACCACATCCAATGGTCAGGACTGGTCGCATGTCAACATTCCCGCCCCGCAGGCGCCCTGCCTGATCGTGCTGGAGAGGGATACGGGTAAACTTATCGGCGAAGAAGCGTCGGGTATCAGCAAGCGCCTGTTCCACTGCAACTGGTCGTCACCGGCGTACGGTTCGTTTGGTGACCGGCCGCTGGTGGTTTTCGGCGCCGGCGACGGGTTTTGCTACGGCTTCGATCCGCAACCGGTGAAGGAAGACGGCTTCGATATTCTGCCGGAGGCCTGGCGCTTCGACTGCAACCCGGCGTCATACCGCACTGGCGAGGACGGTAAACCGGTCAAGTACGCCTCTGCCGGGAAAGGGCCGAGCGAAATCATTGCCACGCCGGTGATCTATAATCAACGCGTCTACATTGCCACCGGGCAGGACCCGGAGCATGGCCAGGGCGTGGGTGCGCTCAGTTGTATCGACGCCTCTGGTTCGGGTGATATTTCGAAGTCCGGGATTGTCTGGCAGTACACGGACCTGCACCGCTCGATCTCGACGGTGGCAATTGCCGATGGCCTGGTGTACGCCGCCGATTACACCGGCCGCCTGCATTGTCTTGACGCCGGTAGCGGCAAGGTTTATTGGGTTCATGACACTGCCAGCAACGTCTGGTCGTCGTCGCTGGTGGCCGATGGTAAAGTATTCATCGGCAACGAGGACGGTTACCTGACCGTGCTGGCGACCGGCAAGAAGAAAAAGAAGCTGGCGGAGATCGATTTTTACGCACCGCTGTACTCCAGTCCGGTCGCTGCCAACGACACGTTGTATATAGCGACTCAAAGCCACCTCTTCGCTGTGGGGAATTGAGATGAGAAAACTGGTGTTCATTCTGGCGATTGCCCTGTTCATCCTGCACCAGGACTGGTGGTTGTGGGCAGACGGCGAGCTGGTCCTTGGCTTCGTGCCGATCGGCTTGGCGTACCACGCGCTGTTTTCAATTCTTGCCGGTGTCGTCTGGGCGCTGGCCGTGAAGTTCGCCTGGCCCAGCGATATCGAGGCCTGGGCCGGCGTAACTGATGATGCCGGCGAGAATGTCACCGGCGATGTCGCAATACCGGTGGAGGGCAGTTCATGAGTGTCGTTGCACTCTACGTCATCATCGGGTACTTGGTCCTGCTGCTCTTTGTCGGTTTAGCGAGCCAGCATTTCTTTCGCGGTACCAGTGCCGATTATTTCGTTGCCAGCCGCAGTATCGGGCCGTTCATGCTGCTGATGAGCCTGTTCGGCACGACAATGACCGCCTTCGCGCTGGTCGGTTCGACCGGGAAAGCATACACCAGCGGCATTGGTGTGTATGGATTGATGGCATCGTGGTCGGGCCTGATCCATTCCGCCGTGTTCTTTTTCGTTGGTATTCGGCTGTGGGCGATTGGCAAGAAATATGGGTACGTCACCCAATGCCAGTTCTTTCGCGACCGCTTCCAATCGCCGACACTGGGGTTTCTGCTGTTTCCGGTTCTGGTGGCGCTGATCATTCCGTACCTGCTCATTGGCATCGTTGGCGCCGGCGCGGTTGTCCGCGGCCTGAGTGGCGGCATGTTTACCGAGGCGTTTGCGGGCATCCCGCACCCGGTCAAGGAAGGCGTGATGCTGCACGCGGGCGCAATCCCCCCGTGGCTGACCGGATTGGTTATCTGCGCCGTCGTCCTGACCTATGTTTTTTTGGGCGGCGTCCGCAGCACGGCCTGGGCCAACACGTTCCAGACCATCGTTTTCATGATCACCGGAGTGATTGCTTTCGTCCTGATTGCCAATGCTCTTGGCGGGGCATCCGCTGCCTCGCAGGCCGTAGCGGATACCTCCCCGAAGCACCTGATCCGTGAAGGCATGATCGGCAAGTGGCAGTTTTTCACGTACCTGTTCGTGCCGCTGTCCGTTGGTATGTTTCCGCACCTTTTCCAGCACTGGTTGACGGCGCGCAGCGCAAAGACCTTCCGGCTCAGCGTTATCGCGCATCCGATCTGTATCATGATTGTTTGGGTGCCGTGCATTCTGATGGGCATCTGGGCGGCCGGCAAGGGCATCGAGGCGCCGGGCGGCAACGCCAACGCCATCCTCGGCAAGATGGTTGGCCAGCTTCTGCACACCCCCTGGCTGAGCGGTCTGTTGACCGCTGGCATTCTCGCGGCGATCATGTCGTCGCTGGACAGCCAGTTCATGTGCATGGGCTCGATGTTCACCAACGACGTCGCCATGCGCCTGAAAGGTAACGCCGAATGGTCCGACCGCAGGAAGTTGATGACTGGCCGGTTGTTCGTACTGGCCATCGTCGTCCTGACGTACCTGCTGTCGCTGGTCTGGAACAAGGGAATTTTCGATCTGGGCGTCTGGTGTTTCAGCGGTTTCGGCGGTCTTTTTCCGCTCGTCCTGGCGGCGATCTATTGGCGGCGGGCGACACGCGCCGGTGCCATCGCTGCGGTGATTGCGGCTGCAGCGACATGGCTTGTTCTCTTCGCAAAGTCTGATTACGGCGGTGAGTATTTGCTGTTCACCAACGCCTTTGGCGACACTCACGACGGCATCATGCCCGTTGCAGTCATCTTCGCAGTGTGCGCCCTGACGATGTTTGTCGTCTCGCTTTTCACCCGCCCGCCCGATGCCGACGCCGTCGATCAATTCTTCCCGAGCAAGCGATAGCTGATGGCTGACCAGACTGTCATACAGTCGGCCCGTGTCGCTCTCGATGCGCACATTCGCGAGATGGTGGCGTGGCATTTTTCCCCAGACACCGGCACACCGTACTGGATCGATTGGGCTCGCGAGGCGGGTGTCGATCCGATCACGCAGATTCAGACCCTTGACGATCTGATCGGCATGTTTCCCAACTTCGACGACAGCGTCCTGCGCGATCTGCCGCCCGAATGTTTGATTCCGGCCGCTTACGGTGGCAAGCCGTTCTGCGTCTTTGAAACCGGCGGCACTACCGGCATGCCGAAGCAGCGGCTGAGCTGGGAGGATCACCTGCTCGATTACACCGAGTTCTCGGCCACGCTGAGCGACGAGCACTTTCCAAAGAACAGCAACTGGCTGATGGTCGGGCCGAGTGGTCCGCGTCGGCTGCGGCTCGGCATCGAGCACCTCGCTAATATCCGTGGCGGCAGTTGTTACTTCGTCGATCTCGACCCGCGCTGGGTGAAGCGGTTGATCAGCACCGGCCAATCCGACCAGGCACGGGCGTACAAGACGCACGTCGTCGATCAGGCGGTTACGATTCTCAAGGGCCGCGATATCGAATGCCTGTTTACCACGCCACTTTTGCTGGAAGCCATTGGAGAACGTGTGTCGCCTCCCGATTGCGGTATCAAGGGGGTGTTTTGCGGCGGCACGACGATGACACCGCAGATGGTTCGGTTTCTTGTCGAGGAAGTGCTGGAGCAACGGGTACAGTTCGTGCCGACCTACGGCAACACGCTGATGGGGCTGGCCTGCAGCGTGCCGTTGCAACCTGAGGACAACTACAGCGTCACCTACTACGCGCCGCAGCCGCGCGCCTTCCTGCGTGTAGTCAAGCCGGATGACACCGCCCGGTCCGTCGATAGTGGCGAGTGGGGACGCGTCGAGTTGACGACGCTGACGCGCGAATTTTTCATGCCGCGCTTTCTCGAACGCGACGAAGCGATGCGGCGCGCTCCGTGCGACGCATTCCCCTGGGACGGTGTCGGCGAAGTGCGCCCCTTTGAGAGTGCCGGGAAAAAGATCGTCGAGGGTGTGTACTGATGTTCTCTATTTTTCGATTAAGTGCCAGCCCATGGCGTGGTGGTGTGATTGTAGTTCAAAGAGTTGTGGCGTTTTTGCGCAGTCGAAAAAAAACAAACTGCCCTTTTTTTGCCGACCCGCCTGCCGGGGAAGCGTTTCAGGGCTGTGCCGCCTCATCGTAGTTTCGCAAAGTACCAGGGATTCATGTCGACAGTGCGTTCAGCGCACGGGTCCGGGAGCAGTCGATGCGACACATTCCGATACTCCGTCTTGGTGAAGTCTACGATAGCCTCGATCGCCAGGAGGTTTTCGATCATCGCAACGAAACGGTCGTAGCCGTCACCAGTCAGGCCAATCCGGGCCTGATTCGGCGCGACCTGAAACGGATCGAGACAGCGCGCCGGGCTTTGCAGGCAGTGCCCCACAACGACCTTCTCGATGTTTGTGGGCGCGCCGCCGACCTGTTCGAATCGGCCGAGCTGCCGCTGGGCAACGAACCCCAGTCGGTCGACGACTACATCGCCGTGCTATCCGCCACCAGCGGCCTGCCACATACGCTTTGTCGTGCCAATATGGGCAAGATCTGTGAGGTCCTGCGGCAGATGCCAAAAATCCTTGCCGGGCTCACCCGCGGTCTGCCGGCCGATATCTTCGACGCCGGGCTGGCAACGGTGCACGGCAAGAACGTGTGCTACTGTCCGGTCGCCGATGCCCTCGGTGCCGTGCTGCCGAGCAACTCGCCGGGAGTCAACTCCCTGTGGATTCCGGCTGTCGCCATGAAGATCCCGATCGTCATCAAACCGGGCAGTGAGGAGCCGTGGACGCCGTGGCGCATTATCCAGGCGCTGATCGCTGCCGGCTGCCCAGCCGAAGCTTTTTCCTATTACCCGACGTCACACGCCGGTGCCGACGACATCGTGCAGACCTGCGGCGCGTCCATCGTTTTCGGCGATCGCGCGGTTGCCGAACGTTATGCCCACCGTCCGCACGTCAATATTCACGGTCCAGGCCACAGCAAAGTCATCATTGATAATCGGGAACTTTCGCGCTATTGCGAATTCATCGATGTCCTGGTCGATTCGGTGTCTGCCAATGGCGGCCGCAGTTGCATCAATGCATCGACCATCGTCTGCCTGGGGCCGGCCGACGAACTGGCGGAAGCCTTGGCGACGCGGCTGAGTGCGATCACGCCGCGGCCGTTGGACGATCCGCAGGCGCAGCTTTCGGCCTTCGCCAATCCGCTGATGGCAGACTACATAGATGCTCAGATCGAGGATGGCCTGAAGGTGCCGGGCGCGGTGGAGTTGACTGCCGGCGAATCGCCGCGACGTTGCGAGCTGGACGGCAGCGTTTTCATGCGACCGACAGTCGTGCGTTGTGACGACTTCACGCATCCCTTGAGCAACCGTGAATTCCTTTTCCCGTACGTTTCGGTCGTCGAATCGCGCCGCGAAAGTGTGCTGGAGGAAATCGGCCCGTCGCTGGCGGTGTCTGCGATCACGGAAGATTCGTCGCTGATCGAAGCGCTGGTCAACTGTGCGCAGATCGACCGGCTCAATATCGGGAGTATTCCTACGAACCGTGTCGAGTGGGATCAGCCGCACGAAGGCAATCTGTTCGAGTTTCTCTACCGCCGCCGTGCCATCCAGCGCGCCGGGTGAGCCGGCGGGATTCGCAGCATTTTATTCCGGCTCGGCGTCGGCCGATTCCGCGTTGCGGTTTTCGAAGCTTTCGACAACCCAACGCGACAGTTCCTCGTCCGGGTTGTCGACAACGGCGACAGCGATCACAAATTTTTTGGTGTCACTGGATTTGGCGATCAGCGGCAGGCCGTATTTGAAGTCGTGGAACTTCTCGAAGCAGATCGCCCGCATGGTCTTGTCGGTTTCGATGCTCAAGTCGACCAGCTTGTCGATGGCGGCCTCTTCGAATTCGAGTTCGAGGCCTACCTCGTCTTTGAATCTCGCGGTGAATGCATCGACCTCATTGCGCAGGACCTTGCGCTGTGCGTCCTGGTTGCCGTGCAGCAGTTCACGTAGCGATGTTGCCGGGTCGTCGATCGTCTCGGCGGAGATTTCGAAAAGCTGGATCGGGGTCGATGGCAGCTCGAATTTGTAGTCGCGGAACAGGCGTTCGAGGATGGTCATCAACCCGCGGGCGCCGGTGTTCTCTTTGCTGGCGAGCTCGGCAATCCGCGTAATTGCCTCCGGCGCCATCGCGAAGTCGATGCCATACCCGGTGAAATCACTGCGGTACTGGGACAGGATACTCCCTTCCGACCGCAACAGCACTGCTTCGAGATCGTCCGCCGACAACGGTTCGCAGACTTCGCGCACCGGTAGACGTCCGACAAATTCCGGTTCGAAGCCGTAGTCGATCAAGTCCTTCGAGTGTACCTCTTTGAGATAGGCCGTATCGTCGAGTTCCTGCTGTGTGTGGCCAAATCCGATCTGGCCGCCCTGGACCCGCTTCTTGACCTCTTCCGCCAGGCCGTCGAAGGCGCCGCTGACGATGAACAGGATGTGGCGCGTGTTGATCGTTCGCTTCTTTTTGTTGCCGCCGTGCATCATCTCCATCATCGCTTCCATCTGTCCGGCGAGGTCGGCCTGGCTCTGGATGCTGACTTCAGTATCCTCCATGAGCTTGAGCAGGTTGATCTGCACGCCGCGGCCGGAGACGTCACGGTTGCCGCCAGACTTTTTCGTCGCGATCTTGTCGATCTCGTCGACATAGACAATGCCGTATTGCGCCAGCTCCAGGTCATTGTCCGCGACGCGGATCAGGTCGCGGACAATGTCATCGACGTCATGACCGACGTAACCGGTCTCGGAGAATTTCGTGGCGTCCGCCTTGACGAACGGCACGCCGACCAGCTTGGCAATGCAACGCATGAGGTACGTCTTGCCGACACCGGTGGGCCCGAGCAGGAGGATGTTCTGCTTGGTGTACTCGTCCTCCTCGCGGTTTGGCTTTGCCAGGCATTCGCGCACATGGTTGTAGTGGTCGCAGATCGCGACCGACAGCACCTTCTTGGCTTCCTGCTGTTTGATGACGAAGCGGTCGAGGTAATCCCGGACCTCGCGCGGGCGCAGGTTGAACTCGCGAATGCGTTGCAGGAACTTGTTATCCTCGTCGAAGTCCGGTTCTTCCGGTTCGCCCTGCGCCTCACCCTGGCCGAATGTCGAGAAGATATTTCCGGCGTTAAGATTGCGAAACATCGACTGAATTTCCGAACGGAATTCGTCTTTATTTTTGTCGTTGTCACTCATGATTACTGCCTGTTGTGTTGGAAAAAAGCAGGTGGTTTGAACCTTGCCCGCTATGTACATCGGGTTTTACGCCTGGACTCACAATAGTTGTCAATTCCGCGATACCCAAGGATTTTCAGAAAAGGTATTCGACATTGCGCGCCTGCAGTTCGTGCTCGACAATTTTCTGCACCGCAATGTTTACCTTCTGATTCATGATTAATTCCTCGACCTGTTTGCGGATGCCTTCGAGTTCGACCGGTCCTCCCCCTTTGACCTCGTCTACCTTGATCAGATGCAGGCCGATTCCGGTGACGACTATATCGCTGACTACCCCCGACTCCAGGGCGAAGGCCGCGCGTTCAAATGCCTCATTCATCGTGCCACTGGTGATCAGGCCGAGGTCGCCACCCTTCGACTTGCTCACCGGGCACTCGCTGATTTCGCGAGCCACTTCTGCAAAGTCCGCACCGGCACTGACACGCTCCCGCGCCGTTTTTAACTGGCTGCGGCGTTCGTCTGCGGTTTCCGGGCTGGCCCCGGGGTCGATCGTCAGCATGATGTGTGAAATGTGGCGTTGTTCCGGCTGTTTGAAGTGCGCCTTGTTTTGTTCGTAAAATTTCTGAACTTCCTGCATCTCAACCCCCAACTGGCCGCGCACGCGGGCATCGACCCAGTGATCGATCGCCAGTTGCTCGCTGATGCGCGTGATCACTTTTTCCTTCGAGACGCCGTACGGTTGCATGGCGTCAAGCAGGTCGTTGCCTCCTTGTTCCCCCAGTTTGGCACGTGCCAGGTCCGCGTCCGGTTTGAATCCGTGGCGGCCGGCGACGTCGAGCAACACCGTTCGACCGAGCGTCGACTGGACGCTGCGTCGAACGATTTCACGCAAGTCGTCTTCGTTGAATTGACGGCCCTGTTGCAGTGCAAAATTCAAGCCGACGCCCAATTCCTCCGCGACCTGGGCGCGGGTAAGATGCGTATCGCCATCGTAGGTCACCAGGACCTCCGGCAGGAATCCCAGCAATTTCTGCAGGCTCGGGGTCTGTGACGTTGGCGCATTGAGGTCCTCGATTGGTGCAAGGCGCGGCGGTAGGGGTGTGTCGGCGTCGATGGTGATCGACTGGCCGGGGGCGAAAGTGATCGTCGCCAAGAGCAGCAGGAAAGCTCGTATAGTCAATGTCTTCATTTGTCGACACGATAGATGTGCCATAGCACATCCGTAAAGTTCAGAACCGGTGATTGGTCGGTGAAGCGGACTTTTCTTAACGTGTGTAGTATTGGCGCTGTGTCCAGTTCCGGAATCTCGGTCAACAGACGTTTCAAAAGGAGGAAGCCCTCGGTGTACGACTGCTCGGCAAACGCGGCGTGTACCTCGAGTTGCATGCCGCAGTAGGTCACCGGTGCCTGGTCTGCGATTGTTGCCTGGATCTTCTTCCGCTGTGCGTTGTTTCCGGACATGTAGAGGTTGTACAGCAGAAGGTCGGCCCAGCGGTTGTCCTCAATTTCCATCGTTGCGGAGATCGGCAGCGAACCGTTGCGTGATTGGCGCCACAGTTCGATAGGTGCCGGGTCGATCGCGACGGCGGCATACTGGGCAAGCGGTGTCGGTACGCGGGTGCTGTCACGGCTCAGAGCCAGATCGATCTCGGCCAGCAGCTCCTGCTGCAAGCGGAGACGCTTACGCTGGACGAGCGCGGCCACATGTTTAGTCTGTGCTTTTTGCCAAGCGTTGTAGCTCTGGTGCTCGAAAAGGCGTCGCGGTGGCAGATCGGCAACGGCTCGGGCCGCGGTCATCGGGTCGTCGTAGGGCATGGCGGCCCGGTAATTGCTGATTGCCAGGAGACCGTCGAGCTGTGCCAGGGCGGCAACCAGCCGGTCGCTCTCGCCGGTGTCACGGATTGCTGCTTTCAGGGCGGCGTGGGCGTCCTCGAATTTTCCGTGGCGTAAGAGATCGTTGGCGGCTATCAGAGATCGATCGTCCTGCAGCTCGCGCTCCAGGTAGTAGGTGAGTTCGACATCCGGTCGCATGGTTGCCAGCCGTTCGAGCTTGCGCAGTGCCAGTTCATGGTCCCGTTGCTCGACGGCCTCGAACAGATCGGCAATGATCCGCTTGTTCAGACGCTCGTACTTCGGTGCCTGTCGGTCGCCGCAACCGCCAGCCAGCAGCACGGTCGCCGCGCAGGACAGGTATAGCCAGTGTATGCTCAGGATGTTTCGGTCATTTTTCATGTGACTGTGCTTGGATAATTTCGCCGCTTATTGCTGCCGGATCAATCGGCTGGTCCGAGACTAACGGTGTAGCGCCAGGGTGCTGATTGCGAAACCAGGTTCGTTGTCGTTTGGCGTACTGGCAGGTTGCGGTCGCGATCAACTCGGCCAATTCCGCGAGGCTACTGATGTCACCACATAAGTAAGCGGCAATCTGTCGGTATCCGAGTGCTTGGCACGCCGTCGGCGTGTCGAAAAGTCCGCGCTCGATCAGTTGCTCCGCCTCTTCGATCCAGCCGGAATCGAGCATCTCAAGCGTCCGCTGGTGGATTCGTTCGCGATTAATTTCCGGTGTCGGAAGCAGCGTCCATTCACTGATCGGCAGGACCGGAAGGCGGTCCGTCTTGCGGGCGACTTCACCGGTTATGCGGAGTGTCTCGACGGCTCGGATCAGGCGGCGGGGATTGCCGCGGACACGGTCTGGTGCCCCTGCATCCGCCGCTGCCAACTCCGCCAGCAGTGGCGCCTCGCCCGCCTCATCATAGAACGCCTGGACTGCTGCACGAACGCTCGCGTCGGCCGACGGAATGTTATAGCCGTATATCAACGCGCGGGCGTAGAGACCGGTGCCGCCACAGAGAATCGGTTGCCCGCCCCGGGCGTGGATGGCGTCGAAAGCTGCTCCGGCGCGCTCGATAAAGTCGCAGACACCGAAGGCTTCACTGATATCGCAACAGTCAATGAGATGATGCGGAACCCCGTCTTGCTCGGCTGCAGATGGTTTGGCTGTGCCGATATCGAGGCCGCGATAAACCTGCATCGAATCGCAGGAGACAATTTCGCCATTCACTCGCCGCGCCAGTTCTAAGGCTACTGCGGATTTTCCGGACGCCGTGGGTCCCAGGATCGCGATGATCTCAGGCATGAGTATCAACTACCGGTTGCCGGTGCCTGCAGATCGTCTGCAACTTTGCCCTCGTTGCGAGTCCAGCACGAGATCAGATAGATGCCGACGCCGATGCAGATGCAACTGTCCGCGACGTTAAACGAGGGCCATTCCCAACGCTTATAATAGAAACTGAGAAAATCCACAACATTGCCCCGCAGTATGCGGTCGATCAGGTTTCCCAGGGTGCCGCTCAGTATCAGGCTCATAGCGATACCGCGCTCGATGAAGCCGTTGACGAATCGTGGAAACATCGCCAGTATCGCTACGAAGACAACAAGGGAAATGAGTGCCAGAACCTGGGTTTGGTTCGCGAAGATGCCCCAGATAGCCCCGGGATTTCGGACGTGGACAATGCGGAAGAAACCGGGAATGACTTGGACGATTTCTTGTCGTGCCAGCGTTTCCGAGTCAACGATGGCGTACTTGGTGAGCTGATCGACAAGCGTCAGAGCGACGACTGTGACCGCTGGCAGGCGCCAAACCTGGCACCACGCGGAAAGGCGTGCGGGTGTCGAGTTACCGGGATCGGGCATGTGATGATCGCTGCTATTCGGTGAGCTCGAGCTCAGCATCCAGATCGATACCCTCGGCACGGGCCGTCTCGCGACGAGTCTTGCACTGGACGCAAAGTTTGGCATACGGAATGGCCTCGAGACGGGCTTCCTGAATGTCCTTATCACAGTCCAGGCAGACGCCGAAACCCTTGCCGTGCAACCGCTCGATAGCCTCGCGGATCAGTTGAATGCGATGACCTTCATCAGACATGACGCCCAGCCCCATTTCCCGCAGGAAGCTGTCGCTGCCGATGTCCGCCAGTTCTTCGCCGGCCTGCTTGTTACTGGTCAGCGATTGGGCTGAGATGGTCCGTACTTCGTCGACAAGCTGGTCTCGTAACGTTGCGAGCATCTCGTAGTACTTCCTCTTCCTGCCGCGAAAATTTGGCTGCCCATTGCCGCGATTGACCGGGCGTTGACGGAGACGGCTCCTACTCGCCGCCAGCCTGCCTGCCGGTGCCTTCTTTGCCGGAGCCTTCTTTGCCGGAGCCTTCTTTGCCGGAGCCTTCTTTGCCGGAGCCTTCTTTGCCGGTGTCTTCTTTGCCGGTGTCTTCTTTGCCGGTGTCTTCTTTGCCGGTGTCTTCTTTGCCGGAGCCTTCTTTGCCGGAGCCTTCTTTGCCGGAGCCTTCTTTGCCGGAGCCTTCTTTGCCGG